>JAEEGL016892658.1_pt1 | contig 13489 bp, 10 predicted proteins | sample 9134231 | NCBI WGS metagenome assembly JAEEGL01 (sample SAMN16246548, study PRJNA631951) | gut metagenome | biome: gut microbiome; feature: rumen; material: fiber-attached | host: Bos | place: Iran: Karaj | collected 2018-10
CGTTCGTCACGACCGGGAGCCTCGCCCCGGTGATTGCCTCCACCCAGTGCGCGAGGTCGTCGGCGGCGAAGAGCTCCGCCGAGTGGCACCCGCCGGAGACGACGATCTCGGCGGCGGGACGTCCGTCAACCGCGATGGCCAGCGGCGTGTCGGCGGCGGAGGCCACGCCCGCCGCCGCGAGGAAAGCCGCGGCAACCATCGCCCCTACCAGGGAAGCGCGGCCAATGGATGTTGGGAATCGAGTATTTGTGGACATCGGTGGACTTTCCTTCGTCTACCTGTCCATTCTGCCAGAAGCACGAGGAGATGTCAAGTTAATCGGATTCTCAGGCTTATCCCCCGCTATTCGTCAGGGAGGCATTGCGGGTTCTGCGCGAAGCCAGTTCCCATGCGGGGGCCATGGGAATTGGCTGTGCCAGCAGTCGTGCGAGGACTTTTCGCTGCGGCTTGCGCCGCGACGATGTGGGGCGATCTTTTGCGCTCGGTGGCGGAAGCGGGCTTCGCCAGGCGGGATGGGGAGGCTGCGTCCGGGCGGTTTGCCGGCGCCGCGAAGCGGCAAAGGGGCCGGCAAAACGACGGACGCCCCCGGACCCGCCGCACCGGAAAATCGTCCCCCATCGTCGGCTGCGTAGCGGCCAGCAAGCGGCGTTATGGCTCGCCGCTCTTGTCGAAAGTCTGGCGCCAGTCGGGGTTGGGCGGAACCCAGTCCGTCAAATGCTCCGACCCCTGGATGTAGTGGATCGAGCGGCTCTTCGCGTTCTTCAGGTTGTTGTAGAGGATGGTGACGCTGGACGGCGCGCATGTGTAGTCGCCGAGACCCGAACGCCGGATCTGCGTCGCGCAACGGACGCGCTTGGCGAAGTTTACAGTGTCGAAATACCGCAGTGCCGGAACATACGACGGATGCCAGCTGCGCATCCGCCCGAGCTTCGCGGATCCGCCCAGGTCACAGAGCCACGGGGCGTTGGGCGTGCAAAGCGTCACCCCCGGCACCAGCGCGGCCATCGCCACGCACTGGAAGCCGCCCTGGCTTCCTCCGGTGACCTCCAGCGCATCGCCGCTCCACTCGGGAAACGTCTTGGCGAAGCGGATGGCGGCCATGTCGCGCATGAGCATCCCGCGGAAATAGCATGTCTCGCGGTCTTCGTTCTGCTTCGGGTCAAGGCCATAGCCTTGTCCGTTGCTCTTCGTGCCGGCCTCGAACTCCGCATAGTACGCGGCCTCCCGCCCAACCTCGAAGCCGTGGGCGTTGATTCTCAAATTGATGGCGTTCGGGTCGAACCTTTCCGGTGCATTTTTCCCGCCGAAGCCGTAGCCTTCGAAACCGACCGTGAGAGTTCGGATTGATTTCGGCGCCGCGTCCTTCGGCATGACCACCCAGCCCGTCGCCGGCGCCATCCCCTCGGCGAACGGGAAATAGAGCTTGCGGACGCCCATCCCCTTGTAGCGGGGATTCCCGGAGATCGACTCCGGCACGTCCTGCAGCGCCGCCTTCGACAAGTCCGCGGCGTCAACAATCCGCTTCTGCTCCTCCCAGAAGGCGTCGAAGTCGTCTGGTTCGGGAAGGGCTTCGAGCTTTTCGGGCTCCACGGCCGCGCCGGCGATGAAACGCGTCTTCTTCGAGGCGTCTTCGAAACGCGCGGTGATCCGCACGAAGCCGGGTCGGTCGAGCGACGTCGTCACGCGGACCGGACTCTCCGGCGTTGCCGTCCCCGACCCCGTCTCGGCGGGGCGGCCGCCATCGGCTTCGACCTTCCACGTCACGGCGGCTTCGGCTGGTTTCTTCTCGGAATCCAGCGCGAAAATCTTGAATTCGATGCTCTCCCCGGGGGCGTGCGCGAATTTGTCGGCGGTCACATTCAGAAGGGAGGCCTCGCCTCCAAACATGGCGGCGGTCCAGAGACCAAGCAGAAGGGATGGAACGAGTTTCGTCATGGATGCTCCTTGGGGCAGGTTGGAGATGGTGGAAGCCATTATACCACATCAGGAACGGAGAATGGGGGATGGCGGCAAGGACGGGTTCAAGGGTTGGCTAAAGTGCCGGCGTCGATGGCGGTGGGAGCGAAGAGACCGGGCGACTGTCATCCGGCGCAACGACGGCGTTGAAGCCGTCAACGAAATTTTCGTCGCGAAATTTTCGTCGTGTTGTAGCGGCTTATGGTATAATGGTTGGCATGAAACTTGAAAATCCCTTCCTGACGCGAGGATATGCTGGCCCCGAATACTTCTGCGACCGCGAGACCGAGACGAGAATGCTCGTCTCCGCAATCGCAAACGGGCGCGACGTTACGCTTGTCGCCCCACGCCGCTACGGCAAGACGGGTCTCATCCACAACGCCTTCCGCATCCTTGAGAGGGATCATGCGGCAATCTATCTCGACATCTTCGCCATGGACGACCTCGCGGCTTTCGTGCAGGCCTTCTCCTCCGCCGTGCTTGGGAAGCTCGGCTCCACGGCCGGGCGCATCGGAAGGAAGCTGCTTTCGTTCTTCAAAAGCTGCCGTCCGACGATGACGCCGCAAGAGGACGGCACCTTCGTCTTCTCCTTCGACGTCTCCCCCACCCAGGCGAAGGCCACGCTGAAGGAAACCTTCGACTACCTCGCGTCTTGCGGGCGGAAGGTCGTCATCGCCATTGACGAGTTCCAGCAAGTCAGGTCCTTCCCGGAAAAGGGCGTCGAAGCGCTTCTCCGCAGCTACATTCAGTTCGTCCCCAACGCGCATTTCATCTTCGCGGGTTCCAAAAAGCACATGATGGACGAAATGTTCGTCTCACCCAAGGGCCCCTTCTACCAAAGCACCCAGCTAATGGCGCTCGGACCCATCGACGCGGCGGCATACGCCGCGTTCGCGGAGGGCTTTTTCCACAAGGCCGGCCGCGCCTTCGACGGCGCCGCCTTCCGGCACCTCTACGACCGCTTCGACGGAATCACTTGGTATGTCCAGGCCGTCCTCAACCGCGTCTGGGCCGATGGACTCGGCCTCGACTCCGCCAAAAGGGCGGACGCGGCGGTCGACGCCCTCGTCGCAGAGTACGGCGCCTTCTTCATCGACCTCCTTCGCAGCCAGACTGCGGCGGAGCAATCGCTCATGAAGGCCATCGGCAGGGAAGGAGTGGTGACGGCCATTTCGTCCGGCGATTTCATAAGGCGCCACCGGCTTCCGTCGGCGTCCACCATCCGTTCCGCCGCCGCGAAACTGAAGGAGCGCGATCTAATCTACCGAACCGACGGCGGATACGTCATCTATGACCGCTTCTTCGGCGCGTGGCTTGGGAAACTTTAGAAACGCGTTCGCAGCACATTGTCTCCCCATTAATCCACGCCGCGCCGACACCAACTTGCATATTTCCGGCGGCTGTGGTAGAATAGTTGCCGATGTTTGCCCCAGGACTGGCCGGGCTTCAAAGGCTGACTGCCCGTACGGAACAACGGGGCGCAAACCATCCGCCTCGTGGCGGATTCAACCAGGACACAACCATGCCTAAACAGAAAACAAAACGCTCCGCTACCAAGCGGTTCAAAAAGTCGGCCACGGGCAAGATCCTGCGCACATGCGGCGGCAAGTCGCATCTCAACGCGTGCAAGACGCGCAAGCGCAAACGCAATCTCCGTGGCACCGTAACGCTAGACAAGGCCTTCCAGCCTCTGCTTCAGCGCCAGCTCGCAACCTACAACCCCTAAGCCAACGGAGACGAGACAATGTCAAGGACAACCACTGCACCGGCCTCCCGTCGGCGTCACAAAAGGGTGCTGGAAAGAGCCAAGGGCTTTTACGGCAACAGGAGCAAGAACTACGTGCAGGCCGCGGCCGCCGTCAAGCGCGCCATGGTCATGTCGACCGAGCACCGCAAGCTGAAGAAACGCCAGTTCCGCCAGCTTTGGATCGCCCGCGTCAACGCCGCCGCCCGTGAGAACGGGACGACCTACAGCAGGCTGGTCGAAGGCCTCGCCAAGGCCGGCGTCACGCTGAACCGCAAGATGCTCTCCGAAATCGCCATCCACGACGCCGAGGGCTTCAAGGCCATCGTCGCCAAGGCGAACGAAGCGCTGAAGTAGTCCTTCGGCGCCAGACCGAAAAAAACCGGAGCGGGATTCCCCGCCCCGGTTTTTTTATTCGCGCGCTAGGGGCTGAACTAGGGGCTGACGAGCGCGATGGACCGGACTCCCGGATAGGACGCGCCCTTCTTCGAGAGGACTACCCTTCTCCTTCCGTTCTCCACGCTCTCGTCGCAGAGGAATTCCTGCGAACCGGAAGGGTCCAGCGCAATTTCGAGCCCCGCGCCGGGGGCGTCCCTGAACTCCACCGTGATCGTGCCGTTCGGAAACACGGTGTTGCCTACCCACCTCACGGGATGCCCGTCGATGATTTCGGAATGCGCGCCGTGCATTGGCCGCAGGACGCGTCCGTCGTCGTAGATGCCGCCCGGAACGACGAAGTCCAGCACGTCGCGGCGCCTTTGCAGCGCACGCCTCGCCGCCCTCTCCGCCCTGTATTCCGCCAGCAACTCCCTGCAGAAGAACCGGAGCCCCGAGAAGAGCGCGAAGTCGAGGCAGCCTTCTTCCACAACCGGATGCAGGCGGCCGTCGCCGACGACGGCCGGGTCGCGCATCAGCGACTCAATCAGCCCCACCGCCTCCGAGGACGCCGCCTCGAGTCTGCCCGGCTCGTCCCTGTCGTCGGCCATGTCGTCAAAATAGGCGACGACGCACTTCGTGTACGCCTGGAGCGCCTTCGCGACCCCGACGGCGTTCTCCCACGCGCGGACAAGGCGCGGATACTCGGACGACGGCAGCTTCTGGCGCAGGGACTTCACAATGGAGAGCCCCTTCTCCGCCCTGGCGAGCCCCTCCGCCTTTTCCGCAAGAATGCGTTCATGGGTCGGGGCCTTCTGCCAGTAAAGTATGCCCCAGCTCCCGCGGCAGTTCGACAGGTCGGCGTTCTCGTGGAAGGCGCCGAAGATGCAGCCCGCCTTGACATACTTGAGGCTGGGCTTCAGCGGGAACTGGTGGAACGGCAGGTTGGAGTCGACGTAGTAGATGTCGCGCACCATTTCAAGCTCGGCCTTTTCGAGCTTCGCCATCTCCTCCGCCGCCCCGCCGTAGTGCTTCGCGGCGTACTCGGCCAAAACGCCGTCGACGGTCGCGCCCGGCTCCCTGATGAAACGCATGTACGCGTAGAGGTTCACCTCGGAGGCGGTGTCGAATATCGTGTTGCTCATGCGGTCTATCCGTATCGCGAAACGGCTCGTCCCCTCCGCCAGCGCGTCGGCGACATACTCGTGGATGCGCCCGACCTGCGCAGCCGGGAGATACCCCGCGCCAAGGTACTCGCCGAGGCAGTCGCACTCCGTCCCCAGCCCGAGCGGCGGGTTTCTCTTCAAGAAGGGGTTCGTCGGAAGCCAGGGGACGAAATCCGCCTGGGTCACTTTCGTCTCTATCTCGAAAAGGTGGTCCCTTGCGGCGGCTACCGCCCCCGCGATGATGTCTTCGTAGTCCTTCGCGATCGACCCGAACGAACGGAGGATGAACCGCTTGCCATGTCTCGCATGCTCTTCCGCGAATAGGCGCGTAAGCGCTTCCACGACCTTTACCGGCGGATACCGCTTCGGGTTGGAGTTGTGGATGACGGAATAGTCCGCCTCGGTGAGCGTCAGAACGATGCCGTCCAGCCCGGGGACATGCTTGAACGCCTCCCCGATCTTGAACCGCAGATAGTCCTGGTAGGCGTCGCCGAGAAGGTCGAACTCGCCATCCTCGTCCAGCATCTGCGGCAGGTCTTCGAGGATTCCGGGCTGCAGGAATACCTCGCGGTGCCAGTAGAAGAGCGGCTTGCCGATCCCGTGCGCGATCTCGACGATTGCGTTGAGCTTCTCCCTGGACGCCGCGACGGATGCGGCGTCCACTTGCGCATGGGCGTGCGGGTAGGGTTCCAGCATGGAAAGCCCGTTGATGCCGCCGTTCCGTAAATGGCACGGGCCGCACACCTCGAAGGAATCGACGCCGCCGTACTCCACCGCCTTTGCCGCCACGCGCTCCATGTACGCGACATCGATAGCGGTCGGATGCATGAGCGACCAGGTAATTTCCGGATGTGAAATGCCTGACATCTCTGTGTCTCCTTTTTGGATTGGTTCGCTTGACTTTGCCAGGACTGCCTTGCGGCGACGCGCGGGAAAGGCGCCCTATGGCTTCAACGAGAGCAGCGCGATGCCAGCGACGTTGAGCGCGACGGCGGTCCACCCTCCGCGCGAAAGGCGCTCCCCGCGGAAGAGACGGCACCAAAGGGTGAAGAAGAGGATGCACGTCCCGATCGAAACCGGCATGATGATCGACGTGAGGCGGAGCTTGTCCGCCGCGTCCGTAGCAAGGTAGAAGCAGATCTGCCCGAGCGCCACGACGACGCCGTACGGAACCGAGTGGCGCCAGACCGCGCCCGGACGCCAGAAGCCCTTCACCAGGCAAGTCGACGTCCAGAAGACCATGCCGACGGGCGACTGGAGCGGCAGCCGCCATGTCAGCGTCTCGGGCGCGAACCCCGCGTAGCCGGGAATCAGCCGGAGGAACTGCGCCACGCCGAGTATCGCGAAGGCGCCGAAGACGAGGCGGAAGAAGGTAGCGTCGTTGACCGTCTTGCCCCCTGAGCTCTTGTCGCGTCCGAAAAGGGCAAGACTGCCAAGCATCAGCGCCATGCCCAGCCACTGCAGCCGGGAGGACGGATTCTTCAGGAAGAGAATCGAACCCAGGAAGGAAACCACCATGGCGCTTTGGACGATGCACCACGCGATGCCCTGGCTGCCGCGGTCCATGGCCAGCTTCAGGAGCAGGAAGGCCATGACTTCAAGAAAGGCGCTCGGCAGGATCAGGCACGCCAGGCGCAGGACCTCGGACACCGGCGCGGCGACGGGGCGCTGCGTCAGATAGACAAACAAAGTGCCGATGATGCCATTCAGGGCGAAAAAGGTGTAGAGACGGTCCTTTTCCGTCGGCGCCCTGCCAAAGAGAATGCCGACGACCGTCCAGATCACGCCCGTCAGCACCATGAGGAGAATTGCGCTGGTCATTGTGGTTTTCGCATGGCTTCAATTTTGGGGATCCGCCGCCGAAGGAGGCCGGACGAAGCGGCAATCCACGTCTAGAGAGGCGGACGCACCGCGCGCCACGACGACGAGGGATCCGCGGAAGAGGCGGCGCGTCTGGCTTGAGAACGGCGTGTGGTCGGTCGGCGATCCGCTGACGGCGCACACGAATTCGCCACCGCGCACCTCGATCTCCACGGGCTCCTCGCACGACAGCACGCGAACGCCTTTCGCGTCCACGGCGTCGAAGCGGAAGTAGCGGACGCCGTCCGACTCGAAAATCGGCGTCCGGCGGAGCGCGGCGACCGCCCCGGCCGTCTCCTGGCGGGCAGTCAGGATCGTTCCGTCCGCCTGGCGAGCCCTGACCTCCAGGATGCCCGGCTCGTACGCGACATCCCACGAAAGATGCAGGTCGGTCGTGTCGGCGAAGCGGCGGACGCCCTGCGAACGTCCGTTGAGGAAGAGTTCCGCCTCCGCGGCATTCGTGTAGCACCACACGGGGAAGATCTTCCCTTCGCATCCGGGATGCGTCCAGTCGGGCATCAGATGAACGGTCGGCGCGGCGTTCCAGAGGCTTCTGTAGAGGTAGTAGCGATCCTTGGGAAGGCCCGCCAGATCGCAAATCCCCCAATAGGAGCTGCGCGCGGGCCAGTAGTCCTTGTGCTGACGCCCGGTGTGGTTCGGCTCCCCAAGGTAGTCGAATGTGCACCAGGCGAACTCGCCTGCGCTCCAGGGGGAGTCAATCTGCGCGCGCAGCGCCGTCTCGGCAGGCGCGGCCCAGTCGAACGCCCGGGGGCTGTAGGCGCACTCGCGATGGCCTTGCGCCTGTACCGGCACCATGCGTCCATCGTGTTCCTCGAAGAGATAGGTGTCCCTGTCGGCGAGCGAAGGCGCCGTCTCCGACCCGAATACCGGCTTGCGGCCGCGCAGCTTCGCGTACCAGTCGGCATTGTAGTTGAGCCCCACGACATCGAGCGCGTCGATCACGCCGCTGGCGTCGGCCGAGGAGGGGAGGCTGAGACCCGCCGTCACGGGACGCGTCATGTCAAGCGAATGGATGGTCTCGACCATCTGGCGCGTTAGCGCCCCGACGCCCTCCGTGCCGACGCAGTGCTCGCGTATTTCGTTGCCGATCGACCACAGCACGACGCAGGGGTGGTTGCGGTCGCGCCGCACAATCGCGCAGAGGTCGTCGCGCCAGCAGTCCGCGAAGAATTGCGCGTATCCGAATGTGGTCTTCGGCACGTTCCACTGGTCGAACATCTCGTCCTTGACGAGAAAGCCCATCTCGTCGCACAGGTCGTAGAACTTCGGGTCGAAGGGGTTGTGGACGGTGCGAATCGCGTTTGCGCCGAGGTCTTTCAGCGCGGCGAGCTGTCGCTTGAGCTCCGGCAGGTTGAAGGCCGCGCCCAGCGCGCCGAAGGTGTCGTGCTGGCACATCCCCTTGATCCTGTATGGTTTTCCGTTCAGCAGCATTCCTCGATCCAAGGTGAAGGCCACGGTGCGGATGCCGTAGCGGATGCGGGTCGTGGCGCGCGCGCCGGCGGCGTTCTCGGCCGTCACGGTGAGCCAGTGGAGGTTCGGCGTCTCCGGCGTCCAGAGGGCCGGTTTCGCCACCACGAATTCGCCGCCTGCGGGCTCCACCACCTTCGCGTCTTCGACCTTCACGCGCACCACGGCCGCGCCGTCCTCGCGCAGGTCGGTCGTCACCGCGACGGCTTCCGGCTCAAGCGTCCAGCCCGTGCGTCGGACGAGCCACACGTCGCGGAGGATTCCCACGCCCGCGTACCAACGCGTGTTCGGCGTCGGGGCGCGGCAGACCACCTCCACGACATTCGTGTCGGCAAGGTCGTCCAGCGGCACCTCGAACGGCACGTATCCGCTGCGCCGTCCGCCGGCGAGACGCCCATTCACGAAGACCTGGGAATCCATATACACGCCCTCGAACTTGAGCGAAAACCTTCCGCTGCCGGCCGGTCGCGCAAAAGTCTTGCGGTAGCGCGTCTCGGGGGACGGCGCGAAGCCGTGGTTGGGATCTTCGTCAACGGACAGGGGCAGACCGAACGCCGCATCGTGCGGAACGGGGACGGGCGTCCAGCCGGATTCCCCCGCGCGCTGGAATTCCCAGCCGTCATTGAAGGAGAAAACAGACTTGCCGTTCTGCATGCCTGCCTCGCGGTCGGAACCGCTTTCACTGGTGGTTGTCATGTCAAGCCATCCCAGGCGGGATTCGCCGTCCTACTTCGTGCCCTTTTTCTCGACGGCCTCGCGGAGGCTGTCGATCATCGGCGAGGAGGCCGACTCGACGGCGCGCTTGACGTCGGCGATTCGAATGCCGGTCTCGTCGGAGACGATCTCGACACGCGCAATCATGTCGCGCGTCGCCTGGCGGTACACGTAGAAGTGGTCACCGTCCTTGATTTTCTCAATGGAGGGCCTCTTCACGCGCATGATGTCGCCGAGGAGGAGCGTCCGGCACATGGTTCCCGTGGGTTTGTCCTCGGCGCGGAGGAAGGCGATCTCCCGGCCTTCGCGCCCCCAGTAGACAAGGTGCAGGGTGCGCTCGACGGCGGGGCGGAGGCTGACGTAGTGGCTGGCGGTCGCGAGCTCGATGCCGGGGACGACGTCGAAGACCTGGATGGGCGAGTCGTAGCGCAGGCCGTTGCAGATCAGCACCGCCTTGACCTGGTAGTGGGCGGACGGGAGATGGTACCATTCCGAGAGGTTGATCTTGATCGCCTCGCCCTCGTCCTTTTCAAGGGCCAGGTCGGTGATGATGTCCCCTTCCCTTATCTTCTTGGCCTCCACCTTGTTCTGGTCGGTGATTTCCAGATAGAGCCGGTTCCCGGAGTATGCCACGTAGTCGCGTACCACGATCGGCAGGGCGCCCTGGTTCACGATCTTGAGGGTCAGCTCTACCGTCTCGCCAAGGACGAACGACTCATGGCTCATCGAGAGCCGGAAGCTGACGGCCTGGGCGGAGGCCGTCACGGCGATGGAAAATGCCAGAAACGCTGTTGCAGCCGACTTGGTCCAGGTCATGTGGCCTCCCTTACTTTCCCGGGACGAAGCGCCGGTCGACGGCGTCGAGGAGGATGTGCAGCAGCAGCTGGTGCGCCTCCTGGATGCGGCCCGTGTCGCTTCCCTCGATGATGATTTCATAATCGGCGAGGCCGGCCATGCGGCCGCCGTCGCGCCCGAGAATCGCAAGGGTCTCCATTTTCTTCGCCTTGGCCGCCTCGAGCGCGAGCTGGAGGTTCGTGGCGTTCCCGCTCGTCGAGAAGAGCACGAGCATGTCGCCCTCCTTGCCGAGTCCCTCCACCTGCCGGCTGAAGACGCGGTCGAAGCCGTAGTCGTTGCCGATGCAGGTCAGGGCGGTGCCGTCGGCGACAAGGGCGACGGCGGGGAGGGAGACGCGGTTGTCGCGGAAGCGGCCGACGGCCTCCTCCGACATGTGCATCGCCTCGGCCGCGCTTCCGCCGTTCCCGGCCGTGAGCAGCTTGTTGCCCCGCTCGAAGACGGAGACAATCGCGGCGGCGGCTTCGGCGACCTTGTCGATCTGGCGCTCAAGCGAGTCGACGGCGGCCCGCGAGGCGTTGATGCAGTCCTTGATCCAGGCAGTTCCCTCTTTGCTCATTTTCGCTTTTTCTCCACGGCGACAGGCGTTTCCTGCCGGCCTTTTTCCTTGTCGAAGATCCGCGTGGTGACGTTGGCGAAGCGGAAGACGGCGAGGCCGTGCTTCTCCGCGACGGCAAGGACGTTTCCAAGCTTCGTCTCGTCGAGATCCGCCGCGATCATGATCGCCGACGACCGGGTCTCGATGACCGCCGACTCCAGATGCGAGCCGCGCTCGACGCGACGGCCGTGCACATAGTGGCGGATGATCGCCGGGTCGTCGTCGACGATTCCGGCCACGTAGAAGCCCTGGTGGTCCAGCAGGCTGCCCGCCTGCATGATGTCGATCATCCTGTAGCGCTCGCCCGCGCCGTAGACGATGACGCGGACGACATCCTCGTCGTTCTTGGTCCGCGCGCCCTCCGCCAGGGAGAGGAAGGAGTTCAGCATGATGCGGACGATGCGTTCGGCGAGCATGAGCGGCAGGATGATAAGGAGGAAGATCGTCGCGTGGCGCCAGAATCCGGGATAGCGCCCCACCGTCATCACGGCGAGCGAATAGGCGACGGTCCAGCCGAGGACGATGGAGCCGAACAGCGCCATGTAGTCGCGGAGCATCGGGTCGGCCCACACGCGGCGGTAGATCTGGAAGCACCACATCGAGGCGAAGATCGCCACGAAGAAGAAGGGGAACGTGACCGTGTACCGGAGGCCGCGGGCCGAGATGTGCGGGATCATCGCAAGGTCGCCCGCCGCCCACCAGGCCGAAAGGGCGATGAGAACGTCGCAGACGATGTACAGCACGCCGAGCATGCGCAGGAACTTCGGGCCAAAGGCCCGCATGATGAGGTTGCCCGTGTACCAGAGCTCCACCTTCGAGAGCTGCCGGCTCAGGAGGGCGATCACCACGATGGCGCCCAGGAAGACGGCCCCGGACGAGCGGTCGCCCATCAGCGCGACCGCGATGGCGACTGCGACCATGACCGCCGCGACGCTGTAGAGCGCCATCGCGACGCCGCGCTGGCTCGACCCGGAGGCGAGCAGCCGGTGGTGGAGATGCTCCATGTCGGGGAGGAATATCTGCGACAGGCGCCCCGACTTCGAGAGCTGCGCCTTGACCCCCCGGCGCACGATCGCCAGGATGGTGTCGAAGAGCGGGACGCCGACGACGAGAAGCGGAACGCCGACCGAGGCGAGGAAGGCCGCCTTGCCGCCGTAGACGAGCGGAACGACCGCCAGGACCAGCCCCAGGAACATCGACCCCGTGTCGCCCAGGAAGACGGAGGCCGGGTTGAAGTTGTAGCGGAGGAACCCCAGGCAGGCCCCGATCAGCGCGGCCAGAATCACCGCCGAGGCCGGCTTGCCGCGGGCCACGAAGCAGACGGAAAGGCCGAAGGCGCCAATCGCCGCCAGCCCGGAGGCGAGGCCGTCAAGGCCGTCCACGAGGTTGAAGGCGTTCACGATGACGACGATCCAGCCCACCGTCACGATGCAGTCCAGCCAGTCGGGAACGGAGAAGATCAGGATGTTGCGGAGCGAAATCCCGGCCGAATAGACGATCAGCGCGACGGCGATCTGCCCCAGCAGCTTCAGGAGGGGCTTCAGGCCGAAGACGTCGTCGATCGCCCCGACGAACGCCAGCGCGACAACCGCCCCCGCGAGCGTCGCGCGCGTCTCGGCGTCGATGCCGATGTCAATGCCCAGAACGCCGAGCGCCACTGCAAGCGCGGCGAAGAAGGCGGCGATCGGCGCGATTCCCCCGCCCCTGGGAATGGGCTTCTTGTTGATGCGGCGCTCGGAAGGCTTGTCAACCACGCCCATCCAGGTCAGGAGCCTCGCGACGTAAGGCGTCAGAAGCAGCGAGCAGAACAGGGACACGCCACCAACGAGAAAGAGCTTGAAAATCGCGGACTTCATTGTCTGCCCCTACCACATTCCAGAACCGGGCGCAGCTCGGAAAGAAAGGCCTCGGTCGCGGCCTTGCGCTCCGGCGTCGTGTCGAAAGGCTCCTCGCCGGAGATGGTGACCATCGCCCAGCGCGTTACCTTGCGCACGAAGACGCGGTCCTTGACGGAAATCATGATTCGGCCGAAATGCGAGGCGACCCGCTGGCGCGCGCTCACGAAGAAGTAGGCGAAGCCCATCCTCATCTCGCTGGCCGAAGCCCTCGACCGGACCTTCATGCAGTGGATCGGCAGCGAGGTGCCGTCGGAGAGCCGGAACTTCGCGATGTGGCCGCCCTCGATCGACATGCCCTGCGCCGGCAGGCAGATCTCGGGGCGGTGGATGCTCAGGCGGCGCTTGCCGTTGACGACGACCGTGACGCGCCAGACGTCGCCCTGCCAGTCGTAGTAGTTGCACTTCATGAAGCGCGTGTCGGCCGGCAGGATCGTCCGCTCGCCGAGGGAGACCGCGTCGGTCGCCGCGCCGCATGTCGGGCACGTTGGCGGAATCGCGTCCGGCGAGTCGGCCTCGAAGACCTTGCCGCACTGGTCGTCCTGGCAGTAGTAGGGATACTTGGCCGCATAGCTCGGAAGCGGGCCGAGGGAGTGGGCGAGGAAGTCGTCGGGCTCCTCCGCGGGGGGCGGGACGCTGCGCATGAAGGCCGCCATCGCGACGATGGCGGCGGGCATCACGGCGAGAACCGCCAGCCGCCAGGGGGAGACGCGCACGGGGGCCGCGACGGCCTCGCCGCCAGGCGCCTCCTCGCCGGCGGTCCCGGCGGCCGGCTGGCCCGTGAGCCTGGAGATGATCCCGCCGAGCCAGACCACGGCCATGACGGCGACGAGGAAGACCA
>JAEEGL010202308.1_pt1 | contig 13488 bp, 9 predicted proteins | sample 9134231 | NCBI WGS metagenome assembly JAEEGL01 (sample SAMN16246548, study PRJNA631951) | gut metagenome | biome: gut microbiome; feature: rumen; material: fiber-attached | host: Bos | place: Iran: Karaj | collected 2018-10
ATTGTCTTGCCCCGCACGGTGGATGTGAACATTACACGCATCCGTAAGAAGATAGGCCCGTATGGAGAAGCTCTTGTCGCCAAGGCTGGGTTCGGGTATTCTTTTCAGGAATAACTCCGAATCGATGGTATAAAGTAATTAGAGCACTAAATTCCAATTAATCGGTCTCCCACCAGAAAGAAAAGGTGACCAAATGGTGACCAAAAATGCTGAATAATAAAAACAAGACTTTGTAAGGTATCTGAAAATCAGCAACTAACAAAGTCTTGTTGTGCCTCGGATGAGACTCGAACTCACACGGACATTGCTGCCCAAGGGATTTTCTTGCTGCTATGGCTTTCGCCACCGGGGGCAAATGCCTGCCCGTTCGTAGTCTGGACTATTCCTTCACCATGGAGCGGGGCTCTTTAGGTGTGCCGTGTCTAGTCTCTGCACCTTCCTCTTTTCAGAGGCTTGGCTCAAGATTGCCTTCAGCATTACCTGTTAAGGTTTCCTTGAATTTACGGCGTTCTACATCTCCCTTTTCAGGAAGTGCACTCAAATATGTCTAAGTCCCTCGTGTCTACCATTCCACCACCAAGGCTTTGGAGCCGTATGAGGCCGGGGCCTCGCGGTTCCGGCTGCAAAGATATTAAAAATATTTCTTCTCCTGTCTGTTTAGGGCTATGAAGATGAAGAGCATCACCGTGAAACCCCAGAGTGACGATCCCCCGTAACTAAGGAACGGCAGCGGTATTCCAATCACGGGCATCAGCCCGATGGTCATACCCACATTGATAAACAGGTGCATGAACAGGCACGCCGCCACGCAGTAGCCGTAAATCCTCGTAAAGCCCTCCCTGGACCGTTCGGCATCTCGCAAGATGCGCGTAATCAGGAACCCGTACAGCGCCAGCACTGCCAGGCAGCCCAGGAATCCCCATTCTTCGCCTATCGTGCAGAAAATGAAGTCGGTGCTCTGCTCCGGCACGAAGCCGCCGGTGTTCTGGGTGCCGTTCGTGAAGCCCTTGCCGGCAAAGCCGCCCGAGCCGATTGCAATCATCGACTGCCGCACGTTGTAGCCCACTCCGTGAGGATCGTCCTTCATGCCCAGCAGCACCTCTATGCGCAGGCGCTGATGGTCCTGCAGCACCTTGTTGAAAGCGAAATCCGTCGAGAATACCAGCCCGGCGAACACCACGACCGAAAGCGCCAGCATCCGCAGCGAAAAGCGTCTCTCCCGCGACAGGGGCCGCGTCTGGCGCAGCAGGTACCACAGGTACAGCAGCCCTATCACTCCCAACACGGAAAGCGACACCCACACGGAGGTCTTCAGGGTCAGGATGAACAAGGCCACCGCCAGCCCCAGGAGCACCAGGATTATACCCGGCAGCCCCTCGCGGTACAGCACGAACAGCATCCCCGCATACACCAGAGCCGAGCCGGTTTCGTTCTCGGCCAGGATAATCAGCATCGGGAGCCCGAGCACCGCTGCCACCAGCCGGAAATCCTTCCAGCGGCCCAGCGAGAAGTTCTGCCGGCTCATCAGCATCGCCAGCAGCAGCGATGTCGTAATCTTCGATATTTCAGCAGGTTGGAAGCTGATGGGCCCGATCGAGAACCAGGAGTGCGAGCCTTTGTGGGCGGACCCCAGAAAGATGACCGCCACCAGCAGCACAACCACAATGAGATATCCAGGAGTGGCCAGCACCTCCCACAGCCGCGGGTTCACCACAAATAGGATTACAAGCGCCAGAGCAAATGCCGTCAGTATCCACACGAACTGCTTGCCGCTGCGCAGCGAAAACGCCAGCGGCGAGCCCATGTCCGGAGTATGTATGGAGGCATACACGTTCAGCCAGCCTATCAGGACCAGCGCCAGGTAGATGGCAACGAGTGTCCAATCCACCGAACTGCGCAAACCTCTGTCAGTTCCCTGCAACATTGAACGAAGCGTTTAACATCCTTGTCTCCAGCTCGGGGCGTGTCGTTCCTCCAAGCAGATACTTTTCTATCAGCAGCGATGCCAGTGGGCAGGCCCAGGAGCCACCCCATCCGGCATTCTCTATATATCCTACCACCGCGATCTTCGGGTTTTCCCGAGGAGCGAAGCAGATGAAGACGGAATTGTCCGCCCCATGAGGGTTCTGGGCGGTGCCCGTCTTCCCGCAGATGTCCAGGCCGGGCACGGCCGCAAGACCCGCGGTCCCTCCTGCTCCCGGCGGGGCATTCACCGCCATCCACATCCCTCCTATCACCTTCGAAAAATGCGAAGTGTCCACCATGGTGTAGTGCCTCTCGCGGAAGCGCCCGTCTATCTCCAGCCCATCCGAATCCTTCACTATGTGGGGGATGTAGTAGTAGCCGCGGTTGGCCATGATGGCGGCCAGGTTGGCTATCTGCAGCGGCGTGGCGCCGATTTCTCCCTGCCCGATGGACAGCGATATCACGTTCGAGGTGCGCCAGCGGCCGCGGCCGTAGCGCTTGTCATACAGCTTCGAGGTCGGGATGTTCCCGCCCAGTTCCGAGGGGAAGTCGCTCCCCAGCTTCTGCCCGAAGCCGAAACTCAGCACGTATTCCCGCCACTTGTCGAAGGCATCGTCCACCGATTCGTACTTGTCGTTTTCCAGCAGGTTCTTCAGCACGTAGCAGAAATAGGCGTTGCAGCTCATCATCACCGCCTCGTCCAGCTTCAGGGGGCTCCGGTGCCCGTGGCAGCCGAGTTTGCGCGTCTTTGTGTAGGCGTAGCCATGGCTGCAGGGATACTGGTACCAGGGCTGCAGAACGCCTTCCTGGAGGCCTATCAGCCCGTTCACGAGCTTGAAAACCGACCCCGGAGGGTAGGACGCCTGCACTGTTCGGTTGAACATCGGCCTGCCGGGATCGGCCGCCAGGCGCGCGTAGTTCGCGCCCATGTTCGAGAGCACGTCCACGTCTATTCCCGGGCTGGACACCATCGCAAGGATCTCCCCGCTGGAAGGCTCCAGGGCAATCAGGCTGCCCTTCTTCCCTTTCATGAGCTCCTGCCCGTACTGCTGCAGATGCGCGTCGATGGTGGTGACTATATTCTTGCCCGGCACGGCCTCCTTGTCGAATTCGCCGTCCTTGTAGGAATCCTGCACCTTGTTGCGGGAATCCCTCAGGAAAACGTGATATCCCTTCTCGCCCCGCAGGTCCTTCTCCCGGGCGGCCTCCAGGCCGGTCTTCCCTATATAGTCCCCGCTCTTGTATGCCTCGGGCTCATTCTGGATGTCCCTTTCGTTGACCTCCGACACATATCCCAGCAGGTTTCCACCGGCGTTGAAGGGGTACTCCCGCACGGTGCGCACCTGCCCTCGGAAACCGGGGAAATCGTAGGCGCGCTCAGCGAATCGCATATACTTCTCTACGCTGATCTGCTTGGCGAACTGAAGGGTCTGCCAGCCGATGCGCGAACGGTATTTCCTGTAGTAGGCCATTTGCTCCCGTATCCAGAGGGTGTCCAGGTCCAGCGCCTGCGCCAGGGCAAGGGTGTCGAAGGCCTGCACCTCGCGCGGAGTGACCAGGATGTCGTAGCAGACCCGGTTGCCCACCAGCACCTCGCCGTTGCGGTCGTAGATGATGCCCCGCGGAGGGTAGATGGTATGGTAAACCATGGAATTGTTGGCTGCATCCCGCTTGTAGCTGTCGTCCACGATCTGTATCGCGAACAACCTCACCAGCAGGATGAGGATTACGGCCCAGAGACCGATGATGAGTTTATCGCTGCGGCTTACCTCCATCTGTCAGCCTCCCTTGGAGCAAGCACTCCGGCAACATAGTACGACACAGGAGCGCTCAGGGCAACCGACAGAAGCATCCGCAGCGCGACGAATCCGGCAGAACGGGTGCCGGCGCAGTCCACCGGGATGTAGATGAGGAAGAAGAGGATGGTGGCGAGCAGGATGGCCAGCAGCACTTTCGCTGGCCCCTGTTTATGTATGGAGATGTCTTCCTGGCGGGAGAGCAGCTCGGTGCCGAATACCAGGCGGATGAGGGCGTTCCGGGTGAATGCCACCGGCAGCAGGGCGCAGATGGTGAGCCCGAGGACTCCGTCCGTGAAGAAATCCACCGCCAGCCCGGTCAGGAAGGCGGTCAGCAGCACGCGCGGGGTGCTGTATGTGATAGGCAGGCTCAGGATCATCACCGGCAGGAAGCACAGCACCACATACTGCGACAGGTTCAGCAGCCCCAGGCAGATAACCTGGATGGCGAGCAGGATGACGTATGTGAAGATGTACCGCTGCCTCATTTCCCTGCCTCCTTTTCAAGTTCTTCGATTTCCCCGCGGTCCAGGTTTTCGGTGATGATGACATAGCGCAGGGCCGCAAAATCCTGGAACAGCTTGATGCTCACCTCGTTGGTGCTGCCGTCCACCTGGCGGATGCGGCCGGTGGTGCCTATGGGGATGTCCGGGGGGAACACGCTGGAATGGCCGCTGGTCCAGACCGTATCTCCGGAGGCTATCCCGTAGTGGAGAGGGAGGTTCTTCATCAGCGCGCCGTCGCTGTGCCGCCCGTCCCATTCCAGAGGCGCCACCAGGCCCGTCTGCCCTATGCGCGCGCTGACGCTCATCTTGGTGTTCATCAGCGTGAGCCCATAGGAAAAGCGCTTGCCCACGGTATTCACCACTCCGACCACGCCGCTGGTTGTGACTATGCCGGTCTGCGGCTTGACTCCGTCTTCGGAGCCCTTGTTCAGCACTATGTAGTTGTGCTGGGAGTTGCGGCTGGCCTTCACTATGGTGGCGGGAATCATGCGGAAGTTGCCCACCTTGCTGTCGTAGAGATGATTCTGGCGGTAGGACAGATCCCTTTCGCCGTTCTCCCAGACCTCTTTGATGAGTTCCAGATTCTTGGCGGCCAGGGCTTTGTTCTGCCCGTCCAGGGTAAAGTAGTTGCGTATGCTTTCGGCCGTGCCCCAGATAGCGGCATGAGCACGGTGAGTGGCGCGGTTGATCCAGATGTCCTGAAGGGAGCTGGTGTGGCTCAGCATAAGGATCGCGGCAATCTCCAGAAGCAAGAAGACTGCCGCGCTGACCAGAAAGCCGAATCTCTTTCTCCCTTCGGCCATGACTATCTCATCAGGAAGGGATAGCTCTCTGTATTCTTGAGTGCCATGCAGGTGCCGCGTCCCACTGCGTGGAGCGGGTCGTCAGCTACATGGAAGGGGATGTTGACCTTGTCGGTGAGGCGCTTGTCGAGCCCGCGGAGGAGGGCGCCGCCGCCGGATAGGAAGATGCCGTTCTCAACTATGTCCGAGTATAGTTCAGGGGGAGTAAGCTCGAGCACGTGCAGGATGGAAGTCTCTATCTTGGCGATGGATTTGTCCAGACAGTGGGCTATCTCGTCGTGGGTGATGGTGGCCTCCACGGGGTGGGCGGTCATCAGGTTCGGGCCGCGCACGATGAAGGGCTCGGGCTTCTCGTCCAGGTCCGGGATCACGGCTCCGACCGCAATCTTGATCTTCTCTGCGGTAATTTCGCCGACCTTGATGTTGTGCTGCTGGCGCAGATAGTACTGGATATCGGCCGTGAACACGTCGCCTGCCGTGCGGATGCTGTCCTGGATGACCAGGCCGCCGAGGGATATGACCGCGATCTCGGTGGTGCCGCCGCCTATGTCAACAACCATGCTGCCCTTAGGCGCAAGCACCTCCAGGCCTATGCCCAGGGCGGATGCCATGGGCTCGTGGATGAGGAAGACGTCCCGCCCGCCGGCGTGCTCGGTAGAGTCGCGCACTGCGCGGATCTCGACTTCCGTCGATCCGGAAGGGATGCCCACCACAACCTTCAGGTTGGGAGTAAAGAGGCTGTGGCGCTTGCTGTTCACCTGCTTGATAAAGCCGCGTATCATCATTTCGGCAGCGTTGAAGTCTGCGATCACGCCGTCCCTCAGGGGGCGGATGGTTTTGATGCCGGGATTGGTGCGCTCCTGCATCAGCTTGGCCTGGTGGCCTATGGCGATGCATTTGTTGGTGTTATTGTCGATGGCTACGATACTCGGCTCGTCCAGCACTATTTCATCGTTCTGATAGATGACGGTGTTGGCGGTCCCGAGGTCGATAGCCAGTTCCTGGTTCAAAAAAGAAAATGCCATTTTGATCTTGTTAGGTTTAGACTAACAAATATAAGAATTTTAGTTAATTTTGCCATGAACTTTCAGCCTTATGGACAGAAAAAAGTACGTCATCTTCACCGCCGCCGGAAGCGGCACCAGGATGAAGGCCTCCGAACCCAAGCAATTCCTTTTGCTCAAGGGACTTCCGGTGCTTCAAAGGAGCATCTTCGCATTCGTCGATGCCTGCCCGGACGTGAAGGTGGTCACCGTGCTCCCGAAAAATCAGGTCGAACACTGGAAAGACCTCTGCATCCGTTATCCCCTGGATGTGCCTCAGATTATAGTCGAGGGAGGGATAACCCGTTTCCACAGCGTTCGGAACGCCCTCGCCAGGGTGCCGGACGGGGCGATTGTCGCGGTGCACGACGGAGTCCGTCCCAAGGTGTCGGCGGAACTGATACGAAAGATGTTCGACAGGATGCGCAGCTGCCGCGCGTTGGTGCCGGTTATTCCGGTGACCGACACACTCAAGAGCCTGACCCGCGGCAAAGACGGGGAAATCGTCCCGACCGGGGAGCCGGATCCGGACCGCAGCCGCGTGTATGGCGCCCAGACTCCGCAGATGTTCCTTTCCGAAGAACTGAAAGCGGCCTACACCCTGCCATTCGACACTTCCTACACCGACGATGCCTCCGTGGCGGCAAAATATGGAATTCCCCTCTCCTACATCGAAGGAGAGAGGAACAACATAAAGATTACCACTCAGGAGGATTATTTCTTCCTTGAGAATCTCCTGTAACCGGACTTGCCGCCGCCTGTAGGGCCTCCGGCGATGAATTCCCTGCACTGTTCTTCCGTAAGAGTCTCCACTTTGCTTCCCTTCGGGATGCGGAAATTCTTGCCGTCGTGCTTGATGTAGGGGCCGTACCGTCCGTTGATGATTGCGATGTCCGCGCCGGGGAACTCCTTCAGCACATTGTTTTCGGGGGCCGACTCTTTCTGAGCCTCTATCGCTATGATGCAGTCCTGGATGCCAATCTTGAGGGGGTCCGTCTTCCGGGGCAGGGTTATGTTCGTATCCCCGTATTTGATATAGGGGCCGAATTTCCCTTTGGTGACCACGACGTCGGTGCCCAGATAGTTGCCTACCTTCCTGGGGAGAGCCAGAAGCGAAATGGCCTCTTCCAGGCTCAGGGTTTCGATGAGCTGGCCTTTTTCCAGGCTGGCGAAGCGGCGGTTCTCGCCTTCGCCTTTCTGCACATAGGCTCCGAACTGGCCGTACTTGGCCACCACCTGCTGCCCGTCTGCCGGATCGATGCCCAGAACCTTCTCCACATGGGTGTACTGCCCGTCATTCATCTTGTTTTCCACCAGGGTGTGGAAGGGAGGATAGATCTGGCCCAGGTATGTCTTCCAGTCTTCTTCTCCCTCGGCGATCTTGTCCAGATTGTTCTCCACCTCGGCGGTGTAGTTGTAGTCCATGATGCGAGGGAAGTTTTCGACCAGATAGTCGGTGACCAGCATGCCGACGTCCTGCGGGAGCAGTTTGCCCCTGTCTTCGCCGACAATCTCCTTCTTGTTGGATGCGCTCAGCTCCGCCCCTTTAAGCTTGAAATTCACCACCTCCATCTTCACGCCCTCCCTGTTGCCGGAAGAGATGTATCCGCGGGTCTTGGTGAGGGTGGTGATGGTGGGAGCGTATGTGGAAGGGCGGCCGATTCCCAGCTCTTCCAGTTTCTTTACGAGGGATGCTTCGGTGTAGCGCTGCGGCGCGCGGGTGAATTTGCATTCAGCGTTTATCTCCTTGGCATTCAGCGAATCACCAGTGCGGATGTCCGGCACTACGGTGAGCCCTGCCTCGTCTGCGATATCGTCGTCGCTGCTCTCCATGTAAACCTTCAGGAAACCGTCGAAGACGATTTCGGAGGCCTCCGCGGTGTAGAGCTCGGGGCGCTTGTCGGATGCGATGCGTATGGTGGTGTTCATCAGGGCCGCCTCGGCCATCTGCGAAGCTACGGTGCGCTTCCATATCAGGTTGTACAGGGCTTTCTCCTGCATGGATCCGCTGATGTCCGTGTGCTCGATGTAGGTGGGACGTATGGCTTCGTGAGCCTCCTGCGCGCCCTTGCTGCGGGTGCTGTACTGCCTGGGATGGGAGTATGCTTCCCCGAAGTTGTCGAGGATGAATTTCTTGGCCGTGCCAAGCGCGAGCGAGGACAGGTTGGTGGAGTCCGTTCTCATGTAGGTGATGAGACCTTTCTCATAAAGTGTCTGGGCCACGCGCATGGTTGTGCTGACGGGGAAATGCAGCTTGCGGGAAGCCTCCTGCTGGAGAGTCGAGGTGGTGAAGGGCGGAGCCGGATAGCGGTTGCCTTCCGACTTGTCCACGGAAGAGATGACGTAATGCGCTCCGATGCTGTCCCGAAGGAACTTTTCAGCATCTTCCGCGCTCTTGAATTTTGCATCCAGCACGCCTTTGAGGGCGGCGCCGGCAGGGTTGATGAAACTGCCTTCTATCCTGTAGAAAGGTTCCGGGCGGAAAGCCATGATCTCTCTCTCTCGGTCCACTACGAGACGGAGAGCGACGCTCTGCACGCGGCCTGCGGAGAGGCCACGGTTGATCTTTTTCCACAGGATGGGAGAGAGCTCGAAGCCAACCAGACGGTCCAGCACTCGGCGGGCCTGCTGGGCGTTCACCAGGTTCATGTCCACCTCGCGGGGATTGCCTATGGCGCGGAGGATGGCGTCCTTGGTGATTTCGTGGAATGCGATGCGGCGGGTGCGGGACTTGTCCAGCCCGAGCGTCTCGCAGAGATGCCAGGAGATGGCCTCTCCCTCGCGGTCTTCATCGGAAGCCAGCCAAACGACGCTGGCCTTGTTCGCCAGCTTTGTCAATTCGGCCACTACCTTTTTTTTATTGTCCGGGATTACATATTCCGGGGTGAACCCATCCTTTATATCTATGCTGAGCTGCTTTTCCTGCAGGTCCCTGATGTGTCCTTCACTTGCCTTCACCGTAAAACCATCACCCAGAAACCTCTGGATCGTCCGGGCTTTGGTCGGTGATTCGACTATTACTAAATTACCCTCCATAACGTTCAATTTTCTGCAAAGTAAATCACAAACTCGCTAATTTTCAAAATATGTCGGTAAAAAAAATTAACTTTGTAATTCTAATCGTAGATTAAAAAAATGGAAGAAGCAACCAAGAAAAAGATAGTAAAGTGGTTTTGGATCTTAGTGACGGCTCCGTTCGCGCTGGTGGCGTTCCTGCTGCTGCTGGTGTGGATGTTCGCCAGGATTCCATCTTTCGAAGAACTTGAGCATCCGGACAGCAAACTCGCCACCCAGGTGATAGCCGACGGCGGCGAAGTGCTGACCACCTTCCATATAGAGAACCGCACCTTCGTAAGCTACGAAGAACTCTCTCCCAACCTTGTGGCTGCAACCATCGCCACGGAAGACGCCCGTTTCCGCAAGCATTCCGGCATCGACACCAAGGGCCTCATCCGGGTGGCGGTAAAGACCATCCTGATGCGGGACAGCAGCCAGGGAGGCGGCTCCACCATCACCCAGCAGCTTGCAAAGACTCTCTATCCCCGAAAGGAAGGCGTCGGCAAGATAGGCATGGTGTGGATAAAGCTTAAGGAGTGGATAACCGCGGTCAAGCTGGAGCGCAACTACACAAAGGACGAGATCCTGGTGATGTATCTGAATTCGGTTTTCTTCGGCAGCAGCGCATACGGTATCCGCGCCGCATCCGAGACCTTCTTCGACAAACTCCCTTCCGAGCTTGCCGTCGAGGAGGCCGCCACGCTCGTGGGCATGGTGAACAAGCCCACCCGCTACAACCCCGTCATCAATCCTGAAAGGGCCCTCGCCCGCCGCAATTTCGTCATCGGGCAGATGGCCAGGAACAAGTACATCTCCAAGCACGATGCGGACTCCATCAAGCAGGTGCCCATCAATCTGGTGTATCAGGTGCGGGACCACAACGCCGGTCTGGCCCCTTATTTCAGGGACATGCTCCGCCGGGACATGAATGCCGAAAAGCCCAAACGCAGCAGCTACCAGTATCCGGAAGACTATACCGCCGACTCCTTGCGCTGGCGCGACGATGAACTCTTCGGCTGGCTCAACAAGAACAAAAAGCCGGACGGAGAAAAGTATAACCTCGACAAGGACGGCCTCCGCATCTACACCACCATCAACTACCGCATGCAGCAGAACGCGGAGCAGGCCGTTGCCGAACATCTCGGGAAGAATCTGCAGAAGGCCTTCGACCGGGAGAACAAATGGAAGAAGAACGCCCCCTTCGCTGGAGATGTGGACAAGGCCACGAGGGACCGCCTCATGGCAAACGCCCGCCGCTGGAGCGACCGTTACCGCATGCAGCACAAGGCCGGCGTGCCGGATGCCGAGATCCTCGCGGGATTCGACAAACCTGTGAAGATGAGGGTGTTCGCCTGGAACCAGAAGGGCTACATAGACACGGTCATGACTCCCAACGATTCCATCCTCTGGTACAAGAGCGTGCTGCGCTGCGGCATGGTGGCCATAGAGCCCGTCACCGGCCATATCAAGGCCTATGTCGGCGGCCCCAACTACCGCTATTTCAAATACGATAACGTGGGCCAGGGCAAGCGCCAGGTCGGTTCCACCATCAAGCCCTTCCTCTACACGCTCGCAATGCAGGAGGGTATGTCACCCTGCGACAAGGTGATCAATGTGCCGCAGTCATTCATCGCCGGCGACGGCACGGACTGGACCCCGCGCTCCACCGACAAGGATGAATGGATAGGCAAGACGGTCACCCTGAAATGGGGTCTGACGCATTCTTCCAATAACATCTCCGCCTATCTCATGAAGCAGTTCGGCCCCCATGCCATGGCGGAAATGATGCGCAAGATGGGGGTTTACAGCCATCTGGACGAGGTTTACGCCCTCTGTGTGGGCGCAGCCGAGATATCCATCAAGGAGATGGTCGCCGCCTACAACGCCCTGCCTTCCAGGGGTGTGTACATCACCCCCCTGTATGTCACTCGCATCGAGGACAGTCAGGGCAACGTGCTCTCCGAGTTCACCAACCGCAAGAGGGAGGCGATAGGCGAGAATACCGCATATCTGATGATCAACCTTATGGAAGGTGTCGTGAACCACGGCACCGGCGCCCGCCTGCGTTCGGCCTATGGGCTGAAAGGGGAGATCGCCGGCAAGACGGGAACCACCAACGACAACTCCGACGGCTGGTTCATAGGCTACACCCCTTCGATCACCTGCGGCGTATGGGTGGGCGGAGAAGACCGCCAGATCCACTTCAATTCCCTTGCGCTGGGAAGCGGCTCCAACATGGCCCTGCCTATCTGGGGAATCTGGATGAAGAAGTGCATTGCCGACGGCATTTTCTCCGAGGCAGACCGTTTCATGGCTCCTGCGGCGGTGAATTTCAGTCTGGATTGCACCGGCGGAGACATCGAGACCACGGAAGAGGGTCAGGCGGAGAACAAGAGCGAAGAAGACTACTATTTCGAATAATATGGGAAAGTACAAAACTATAGCTGTAATCTACGGAAGCGACTCCTCCGAATGGGAGGTGGCATGCCGCAGCGGTGAATTCACCGCGTCGCGCATCGATGGCGACCGCTACGATGTGTATGAGATTTTTGCCCGTTTCGGCAAGTGGCAGCTCGTCGCCTGCAAGAAGAAGGACGCAATGCGCGTGCCTTTCCCCGAGGGCTCTCGCCCCGAGGTGGACAAGACGGATTTCAGCATTACCGTGCTCGGAGAGAAGGTCCGTTTCGACTACGTCTATATCATGCAGCACGGCGCTCCCGGCGAGAGCGGCCAGTTGCAGGGTTATCTGGAGATGCTCGGCATCCCTTTCAGCACCTGCTCTTCCGCAGTGAGCGCGATCGCGTTCGACAAGTATGCCTGCAAGAGCTACATCCGGGATCTCGGCATAGTAAAGTGCGCTCCCGACGCGTTCGTGCACAAGGGGGCCGACCTGGAAGCCTTCTCCGCCCAGGTTGCCGCTTCGCTGAAGTTCCCCGTATTCGTGAAGCCTACCATAGGCGGCTCGAGCTTCGGCGTGACTATGGTGAAGGATCCTGCCGATGTTGCTACTGCGGTCGGCTATGCCTTCTCCGAAGGGCCCACGGTGCTGGTAGAGCAGGGAATCAACGGCCGTGAGTTCACGTGCGCTGCCTACCGCACATCCGGGAAAGTCCACACCTTGCCCATTATCGAGATCATCACCGAGAACGAGTATTTCGACTACGATGCCAAGTATAACGGCCATAGCCGCGAAGTCTGCCCGGCCGAGGCGACGGAAGACATAGTGGAACTGGTGCAGTCCACCACCGCCCGCATCTACGAGAATCTGGACTGCTCGGGCCTGGTGCGTATGGATTACATCTTGTCGGACGAGGGCTTGTACTTCCTGGAAGTCAACACCATACCCGGCATGACCAGCGCTTCGCTGGTGCCGAAGATGGTGCGCGCCGCCGGCATGGACATCACAGATTTCCTTTCGGATATCATAGAAAACGGATAAACCCGGATTCTTTTCGCCCACCTGAGCGCTCAGGTGGGCTTTTTTATCAAATAAACGTTTTCAAACTGCTAAAACGGATAATAATCGCTCACTTTGCAAAAACGAAAAAGTGGGTATGGAAACGTTATCCGTAAGAGTCTTTGCGCTGGCAGCGGGGCTGCTTTCCGCAATCGCCTGCAACCGGGGCGACGAACCGGCTGGTACTGAAAAGGATGAAGGATTGATGACAAAGAGGGAGGTGGCCAGGATGCTGTCGTCGCTTCCGCTGGGGGAGGATCAGTTATATGAGGTGTTCGATGCCGTCAGTTCATCTTCCGGCAATGGTTATGACGAGGAGTATATGATGGCAGACCTGCTTACCGCTCCGGGGGCTGGAGTCGGGGGCGGCGGTTCTGCCAAGGCATCCTCATATCAAACCCCGATACGCTCCCTGATAGAGGATTATCTGGCTTCCCGCACTGCCTCTTCCACGAAAGCCGGAGCGGCTGACGTGCAGCGCTATCTGGACTATCTGCGGGACTCCGGCATGCAGATATACTGGCCTTATTCGGATTCCTGGGATGGCAGCACGCTGCCGCTCATAACCTTCGACCCGGGCAACGGAGCGGAATCCAATTATGGTTACGTGATCGCCTCTAACGGCGCGGGATATGAGGTGACCGATTCTGTGTTCGTGGACGAAAACGTGGCCAGGAGCCGTCCGGTGTGGGTGATAAATCAGAATGACGATTCCGACTGTGTGCCCCTGGAAGCGTTTCTTGGAGCCAAATCAATCTGGGACTATGACGATGAAGACGAAGATGCGGAAAGGTATAACCTTTATATTAAAGACTTCACCATGCTTCGCAACTACGACAGCTGGCTGGCGGGCGCATCTGA
>JAEEGL011055211.1_pt1 | contig 13488 bp, 14 predicted proteins | sample 9134231 | NCBI WGS metagenome assembly JAEEGL01 (sample SAMN16246548, study PRJNA631951) | gut metagenome | biome: gut microbiome; feature: rumen; material: fiber-attached | host: Bos | place: Iran: Karaj | collected 2018-10
ACGCCTATTCCGCACAATGGCTGCAGACCACCAAAGAGAAGAAGAGTCTAATTGAAGGGAGGAGTAAAAGAAAATGGCAAGATATACAGACGCTAGCTGCAGACTTTGCAGAAGAGAATGTCAGAAGCTGTTCCTCAAGGGCGAAAGATGCTATTCACCTAAGTGCGCTCTTGAAAAGAGAAGTTACGCTCCCGGTCAGCACGGTCAGAGCAGAAAGAAGTCTTCTGAGTACGGATTACAGTTAAGAGAAAAGCAGAAGTGCAAGAGATTTTACGGACTGCAGGAAACTCAGTTCAGAAACCTCTTTGACAAGGCTGAAAGAAAGAAGGGTATCACAGGTGAAAACCTGCTGATCCTCCTCGAAACCAGACTTGATAACGTAGTATTCAGACTGGGCTTTGCTTCATCAAGAAAGGAAGCAAGACAGCTTGTAACTCACGGCCACTTTACAGTAAACGGCAGAAAGGTTGATATCCCTAGCTACACTGTAAAGGCAGGCGATGTTATCAAGGTAAAGGAAAGAAGTGCAAACTCTCCTAAGTTCAAGGAGATTAAGGACATGACCATCAGCGTACCTAACTGGGTAACAGTTGATGTAGAAAAATTGGAAGGCAAGGTTGTTTCCATTCCTACAAGAAGTGAAATCGACACTCCTGTAGCAGAACACCTTATCGTCGAGCTCTACTCAAAGTAATCGTTTGGCTTAAAAAAGTAAAACAGGTTATTTGGGAAAAAAGTAGGAGGTTTTTACATGATCGAAATCGAAAAACCAACAATTGAATGTTACCACTCAGAAGAAGATCCCAACTACGGAAAATACGTGGTTGAACCTCTTGAGAGAGGTTACGGCACAACTTTGGGTAATGCACTCAGAAGAATCCTTCTGAGCTCACTGCCGGGTGCCGCAGTTACATCAATCAAAATCGACGGCATTCTTCATGAATTCTCGACGATTCCGGGCGTCAAAGAGGACGTTACGGAGATAATTCTTAATCTCAAGAAGCTTGCAGTTAAATTAGAAGGAGACAATACCAAGAGAGCTGTTATTAACGCAGTAGGTCCAAAGGAAGTTACCGCAGCAGACATCGACGGCGGGTCCGAGTTAAAGATCTTTAATCCGGATCTTCACATCGCAACTCTCGAAGAGGGTTCGAGCCTCGTTATGGAGCTCAACTTCGCACGCGGTCGCGGCTACGTTGTAGCAGAGCAGAACAAGACAGACGATACACCGATTTCGGTTATCCCTGTTGACTCCATCTACACTCCGGTTCGTAAGGTTAATTACACCGTACAGAACACAAGAGTCGGCCAGGTTACAGACTATGACAAGCTCATTCTCGAAATCTGGACAGACGGTTCCATTCATCCGGATGAGGGCGTTTCCATCGGAGCAAAGATTATGCAGGAGCATTTAGACCTGTTCATCGATCTTACTCAGAGCACAAGAGACATTGAAATCCTCACAAAGACTGATGAAAATGGTGAAGGTACGGAAATCCTGAAGAAGACGATTGAAGATCTTGAACTTTCGGTTCGTTCTTACAACTGTCTCAAGCGTGCTTCAATCAACACAGTTGAAGAGCTTACGCACAAGACCGAAGATGAAATGATGAAGGTGAGAAACCTTGGTAAGAGGTCTCTTGACGAAATCAAGAAAAAGCTTCAGGAGCTCGGTTTGAGTCTCAAGCCAAGCGACGAATAGAACAGAAAGGAGGCACTACGATGCCAGGATATAGAAAATTGGGCAGACCTTCCGCTCACAGAAAGTCCATGCTGAGAAACTTAGTAACAGACCTTCTTCGTGAAGGCCGCATTTCCACCACGGACTGCAGAGCAAAGGAAGCCAGAAGAGAAGCTGAAAAGCTCATCACTATCGCAAAGCGCGGAGATCTCCACGCAAAGAGACAGGCTATGGAATATATCTTTGACGAAGATGTTGTTAAGAAGCTCTTCGACGAGATCGCTCCAAAGTACGCAGACAGAAACGGTGGTTACACCAGAATCTTAAAGCTCGGTCCTAGACAGGGCGACTGCGCAGAGCAGGTATTCCTTGAACTTGTATAGCATAGTTTAGGTTTTGTGGCTAAGAGGTATAAAATACCTCTTAGCCACTTTTTTTTCGGGCATTTTTATGGTAAGATGTAAAGTGGAGTGCTGTGGACATAGCGGCGCTCAAATGTAGCGAAAGCAGTAAAGCAGGTAAAGTAATGGACGCAAAATTAATTTGTGATATCAACGATCCGAACAGGTTCAAATGGATGGTGGGCGGATTCGAGGAGATATTCGCAGAGTTGCAGATGCAGGTTTGGGTAAAGGACATATCGGGCAGATACCTTTACGCAAACGAGATTATGAAGATTGCCGATGACATGGTGGATGTAGACCTGATAGGCAAGACGGACGAGGAACTCTATGACGAGGAAATCGCAGAGATTTTTATCCGTCTCGATGAAGAGGTCACAATCACCGGTGAGAGAATCATATCGACATACGAGCTTCCGAGCGGTACATACGAGGAAGTCGTAAAGATGCCGATTTTTAACACCTTCGGCGAAATGGTAGGAATCCTCGGCTATTGCAAGGATGTCACCGCAGAGAAGCTTCTCGGCGAGCATTCGCGCAGAGTTGCGGAGGCAGAAAAGAAGTTTAAGGCAATTTACGACAATGTACCGGTGGGACTGATTGTATACGACATAGACAGCGACCACACGGTAATGTATAACGAAAAATTCGCAGAGCTGTGCCTTTATACGCATGATGAAATCATGGTCATGAAATGGATGGACTATGCGTACCTGGGCAAGGGCAACGATGAAATGGCGGAATATGTCAACAAGCTGAAGGACGGTAAAATAACCGAGTTCACACTGGAGCGCCAGCTGGTGCGCGGTGACGATTCGCTGGCATGGTTCAACATGCACTTTGTAAGCTATCCTTCGGATGAGGACAATCACCACATGCTGCTGTGCATGCTCGAGGATGTAACTCACGAAAAGGAAATCAAGGCAGAGCTTGAACGCATCAGCTTTACGGATGAGCTGACAGGCCTCTATAATCGTGCATGGAGCGGTAAAATCGCGCCTGAAAGGATGAAGACGCTGAAATATCCGTTATCCATAATTATGGGTGATGCGAACGGACTTAAGATTTGTAACGACACCTTCGGCCATGTCGAGGGCGACAAGCTGATTGCTGCCGCGGGTGCGGTATTTAGGAAGTTCGCAAACGAATACGGCGACTTTGCAATCAGAATGGGCGGCGACGAGTTCCTCGGTGTGTTCTCCGGAGTCGACGCAAAGGAGATCAGCGGTATAGAGACAGCAATGCGTAACGAAATCCGAAATATGAGCACAGGCTTTATGGACTATTCGGTAGCGCTCGGCTCGGCGACAATAAAGCATAAAAACGAAATGGATTTCGATTCTGCGGTTCTGGCTGCAGAGGAGAAAATGTACAATAACAAGCTGATTGAATCCCGCGACCTTGCGGACAAGATCATCGACAGAATGATAACGCTACTCCGGAGAGACCCTCTCGAGGCGAGCCACATGAACAATGTGGAACACTATGCTGAGAGAATGGCGCAGGTATTGGGGCTTAACAGCATCCTCACTTACGAGGTAGTGACGGCGGCGAGGCTGCACGACATCGGAATTGCGGCATGCGGAAGTATGCGAGAAGAGCCGGGCAAGCCGATACTCGGCGGCAAGGATTTTGATGAGACAGGCATACTTCGCAAGCACTCGGAGATTGCCTACAGGCTGCTCCACTCATCGCGCATTTACAGTAACCTCGCGGATTTCGTGCTCTACCACCACGAAAACATTGACGGCAGCGGCTATCCGAACGGGCTCAAGGGCGAGGAAATTCCTATGCAGAGCCGAATCATCAGAGTGGTCGATTATTACGACGCGCTGACAAATCCGCGCTTTGGCAGGAATTACACGCAAAAGGAAGTAATCGAGGAGCTCAGAAAACGAGAAGGAATACTCTTTGATACGGGATATACGGAGATGCTCATAAACGAGCTGATTTTACAGGGCACAATTTAGAAGGGGAGAAAACACAGATGGCAATAAAAGTAGAACTTGAGGCGGCACTTGCGGGAAATGCCGAGAATACAAAGGAAAACCGAAAACAACCGATGAGCCTGCCGGAAAGACTGGCTATGCTCGAGATGATTCTCGACAAGCTGCCCTTTGAGATTTGGTACAAAAATACGGCGGGTGAATATCTCTATGTAAACAAGAGCTTTGCGGACAATATAGGCAAAAAGCCGTCAGATTGCATAGGCAAAAAGGATATAGACGTATTCGACGAAATCGAAGCGACGCAGTATCGCCAGGGCGACTGGGAGTTCCTTTTCGGAGGTGATCCACACGCGCAGCAGTACAAAACAAGCGACGGCAGAATGTCGATGGAGTTCAAGGCTGCCGTAAGCGACGAAAGCGGAAAGTACGACGGCATTGTGGGATGTGATATCGAGAGCAAGCTCGACGAAATACAGGCTCTCATCATGGCGGATGCGAAATCGGCATTCCGTACGGTTTTCGAGGGCGCACCTTTCGGAATGGCAATTTACGTGAACGAAAATCCTGTTCCTAATGATGTAAACGCAAAGTTCTGCGAGCTTCTCGGAATTAGCAAATATTCTGCGCTGAACACTGATTGGAGATTTTTAACGCACCCGGATGACATAGAAATGAACGAAAAGCTGCTTGAGAAATTTAAAGCGGGTGAGATAGATTCGTTCGAGCTCGAGAAGCGTTTCCTGCGTGCGAACGGGACGCCTGTACCTGCAAAAATCAGGGTACATCGCTTGTTCTCGGATGCAAACAGTCCGACCATGAATCTCTGTATAATAGAGGAATTGAAGTAACAGATGGCAAATTTAGAGAGCGATATCATACGCGCTGAAGAATTGACATTTGAATATTTAACTGAGGACGGCGGCGGACTCCATCACGGCGGCAGAGCCATAGACGGTGTCACGTTTTCCGTGCAAAAGGGCAGCTTTACCGCCATCATAGGCAGTAACGGGAGCGGAAAGTCCACCCTTGCAAAGAACATGAACGCGCTCCTGTTTCCGACCGGAGGCAAGCTTTATGTGGATGGCCATGATACTACGGTCGAGGAGTTTCTTTGGGAGATACGCCGCTGCGCAGCCATGGTATTCCAAAATCCGGATAACCAGCTCGTCTCGACTATAGTGGAGGACGATGTTGCCTTCGGACCGGAGAACCTCGGCATTACGCCCGGCAAAATCCGCGACAGAGTCGACGATGCGCTGAGGGCGGTTGGAATGTACGAGTTCCGCAAGAAAGCCCCTCACATGCTTTCAGGCGGGCAGAAGCAGCGCATAGCCATTGCCGGCGCGATTGCCATGCATCCTGACGTAATCATAATGGACGAGCCGACTGCAATGCTGGACCCGAAGGGCAGACGCGCAGTCTTGGAAATCGCTCACACATTAAACCGCCGGGGCATGACCATAATCCTCATCACACACTTTATGGAGGAAGCAGCCTCCGCCGACAGAGTCATCATAATGGAAAAGGGCAAAATCGCCATGGACGGTACACCGTCGGAGGTTTTCTCCGATGTTGAGCGCCTTCGCGAAATGAGCCTCGACATTCCGGTTGCAGTAGACATAGCAAAGCGCATGCGCGATGCGGGAATCGATGTGCCAAAGGAAATTGTGACTGAAGAGGCACTTTCTGATTTTATAGCAGGTAAATATGATAAAGGTTGAAAACATCACTCATATCTACGAAAAGGGGCTGCCCGACGAAGCGGTGGCACTTGACGATGTGAGCTTTACAATAGAAGACGGTAGCTTTACCGGTATAATAGGCCATACGGGAAGCGGCAAATCCACGCTGCTCCAGCACTTAAACGGCCTCTTAAAGCCGGACAGCGGCCATATATTCGTGGGTGGCACGGATATTACGGACAAAAAGACCGATATGCTGGCGATACGCCGCAAGGTGGGTCTGGTGTTCCAGTATCCTGAATATCAGCTCTTCGAGGAAACGGTGGCATCCGATGTGGCCTTCGGACCCAAGAACCTGGGGCTTACCGATGAAGAGGTGCGCCTCCGCGTAGAGGAGGCTCTCCACCTGGTCGGACTCGACATAGCCGAGTTTGGCGACAAATCTCCGTTTGAGCTTTCGGGCGGACAGAAAAGAAGAGTCGCAATCGCAGGGGTTGTGGCAATGAGACCCGAGGTCCTGATACTTGACGAGCCGACGGCGGGACTGGATCCTCAGACACACAGAGATATCCTTGATATGATATCCGAGATACATAGAAAGCAGCGCAATATCACGATTCTCGTTTCGCACAATATGAACGATGTGGCAAACCTGTGTGACCATGTGCTCGTGATAAACAAGGGAAAGCTTGTAATGGACGGAACGCCCGAAGAGGTTTTCGCAAAGGCCGACGAGCTTTCGGAAATGGGCCTTTCGGCGCCGCCTGCCGCAGAGTTTCTGCGGAGCCTTAAAAAAAGAGGCGTAAATATAGAAAATATCCCACTGAGTGCAGAGGCAGCGGCCGAAGAAATCATAAAGGCGCTTTCCAGGGGATAAATCGGAGATAACACATGATACGCGATATCACTCTGGGTCAGTATTTTCAGGGAAACTCCCCGATACACAGATTAGACCCGAGGACAAAGATTATAGCGACAATTTTATATATAGTGATTCTGTTTGTGGCGCAAAATGCGCTCGGCATGGCCATTGCGGCTGCGGCACTCATCACTGTCGTTGCGATGTCAAAGGTGCCTGTCAGCTTTATTCTGCGCGGCGTGAAGCCGATTTTTATCATAATCATATTCACGTTCCTGCTCAATCTTTTCATGATTCCGGGCGAGCCGCTTTGCAGTATCGGGCCACTTACGATTACGCATGAGAGCCTAAGGCGCGCATCCTTTCTTGCGACAAGGCTAATACTTCTCATTTTCGGTGCATCGCTTCTGACCCTCACCACAAAGCCTATCGGCCTCACGGACGGCATAGAGAAGATGCTGTCACCGCTCAGAAAAATTGGCGTGCCGGCACATGAAATCGCAATGATGATGACAATTGCACTGCGCTTCATACCGACACTCCTCGAGGAGACGGACAAAATCATGAAGGCCCAGCAGGCAAGAGGCGCAGACTTTGAAACCGGCAGCCTGCTTAAGAGGGCGAAGAGCCTGATACCGATTATGGTACCGCTTTTCATCAGCTCCTTCCGCATAGCTCAGGACCTAGCCATGGCAATGGAAGCACGCTGCTACCGCGGAGGCGAGGGCAGAACCAGAATGAACGCCATGCAGATGGGCAGGCTTGATGCGGCAGCATTTGCCGCGCAGGCAGTTTTTGCGGCACTTATTATAGTTATAGGGCACTAAATAGGCAATGAGACAACGCAGAGTAAAAAATCTCGACGAAAAGCTCACGGCTCTTTCGTCGCATGTAATAGAAAATCCGGAAAGCTATAGGGGCAGATGGCGCGAGGTTTTCGGCAACGACAACCCGATATATCTCGAGCTTGGCTGCGGCAAGGGAAAGTTCATATCCACGCATGCCGCAAAATATCCGAAGCGCAATTTCATCGGTGCGGAGGGCCAGCCCACGGTCATCCTGAGGGCGCTTGAAAAGGCGGAGGCGCTTGGCGGAAATAACCTCTTCTTCATCTGCGGTTTTATCCGCGATGTGAGAGCGTATTTTGCCCCCGGCGAGCTAGCGGGGGTGTACCTTAATTTCTCCGATCCGTGGCCGAAATCAAAGCACGGAAGGAGACGGCTTACCTATCACGAAAAGCTGACCGCTTATACGGAAGTGATGCGTGAGGGTGGATTTATCGAAATAAAGACTGACAACGAAGGACTTTTCGAGTTTACACTCGAGGAAATAGAGGCGGCGGCCTTAAGGACAATTGAAATGACGCGGGATTTGCACGCCGAGGAAACGGTAATCGAAAACCTCGATGCCCGCGACATCACCACCGAATACGAGGACAAATTTGTAGGTACGGGGAAGAATATCAATTATGTCAAGGTACAGGGTTAAAACAAAAAAGAAGAGTGGTATGCAGACTATACGGTCGAATTACGGCCTGTTTCAGAAGATCTTTATAGCACTTTCTTTTTTGGTGCTTTTGGCATTTGCAATCGTTGCAGTGCTCCCATTCGAGGGGCCGAACCTCCGCTATCAGAACGACTCGGAGTTTCTGACGCCGTGGGTCTATACGGACGATTCCGGCAGCGACCCTGCGGAAATAACGCTTCCGCATGCTTTGGCGCTCAGCGCTTCGCGAACCGGAGCGAGCATAGTTAACACACTTCCTGCCAATATAAGAAACGGTGACAGGCTCTACATAAACCTAAAAAACTCCACCGCCAAGGTAACCATAGGCGGCCGGGCAAGACCTCTCGTGAATCCGGAGGAGCAGACGGGCAGGCTCTACAGCGTACCTCAGAACTCATGGGCGATAGTGGAGCTTACTGCGCTTGACGCAAACAATATCGTGCGGATTGAATATAACCTTCCGCATATAGTAAACAGCACTTACATAGGCACGGTGCTCGTGGGGAGCCCTGCTATGTGCCTTGCAGCAATCTATGCCGACAACATAACTGTTTACATGGCGGCGATGATACTCCTTTTCCTGGGGTTCTTCATTTTCCTCTCGGGTGTCGTATTTTCAAAGGAGCCGGAGAGGAGAAAGCTGTCATCGCTTCTTTCAATTTATGCGATTTTCTATTCCATTGGAAAGTTCCAGTACTGCTCGCAGACGCTTTTGGTAGTTCGAAACAGCGATATGCTGATGTGGATATTCTACGTTATAATGGTGCTCCAGTGCCTGGGGCTGCTCCTGTTTGCACGTCAGACCTTCAGGATGCTGGCGCAGCAGCCGATTATCGAGAATACGTCATCCGTTGCAACGGTGGTACTGCTCGCATCAATACTTATCTTCACGATAATATCGCTTGTTTCGCCTATAGAGCTTTCGATTATCATGGCATTCATCCACATCGCGCTGATTGCCGTGGCGGTGTGGATTCTGCTCTATACAAGGCCGAGGATCATGCTTTTCAAATATCCGAGTCAGGCGCTCCTGATCTGCGCGCTCTGCCTGATAATACAGGTTGTGGATCTGATATCGTATCTGGCACCCGGCACATTCACGGTGCTGGCTACAGCCACCGCTATAGCAAATATAGTCGAAATCATGTGCGCATGGATTATGGTTCTCCGCGATATCTATGTTGGAATCGAGGAAAACCGCGCAATCCGCGAGCAGCTCATGGACAGCAAGGTGCAGCTCATGATTTCCCAGATCAGACCGCACTTTATCTATAACGTACTTAACTCCATCAACATCCTCATTCCGATGGATGCGGAAAAGGCGCAGAATATGGTACAGCAGTTCTCTCTCTACCTCAGAAAGAACATGAACGCCATGGAGGACTTCAGCCTCGTGCCGTTTAAGGACGAGCTCGAGCACATCAAGGCCTATGTGGACATCGAAAAGGTGCGCTTCCCTCGCATAAGTGTGGCTTACGAGATAGACGAAAGTAATTTCAGCGTGCCGGTTCTGTCGGTTGAGCCTCTGGTGGAGAACGCCATCAAGCACGGCGTGGCCCGTAAGCGTGACGGCGGAATGGTGACGATTCGTGCTTATCGAAGCAAGGATTATTATTGTATTGAAGTGAAGGATAACGGTGTGGGTTTCGATATATCAACCCTGGAGAGCGAACACAGCACATCGATTGGTATAAAGAATATCACATACCGTATAGAAACCATGACAAAGGGTAACCTGTCCATCGCCAGCGAAGTCGGCGTGGGCACAACGGCGGTAATCAAGCTGCCGGCGGGAATGGTTTCGGGCAGTATTAACAGGAGTGGTGAGAATGAAAACAATATTGGTTGATGACGAAATATTGTCACTCGAATATTTCGCACAGGAAAGTGAGGGCATCAGCGACATAGAAATCGTGGGAAAGTTTGACTTCCCGGAGGATGCGCTTGAGTATGCCCGTGAAAACAGGGTGGATCTTGTCATATCCGACATCAATATGCCGGGGATGACAGGACTTGAGCTGGGGAAAAAGCTTAAGGAGTTAAATCCTGAAATCATCATCGTCTATGTGACAGGCTACGGCGAGTACGCGCAGGAGGCCATGGCGCTTCGTGCCGCAACCTACATCATGAAGCCTTACAACAAGGACGATATCGAGTTTGCGGTAAACAGGGCAAAGCTCCTCTATCGCGGAAACAAGTCGGGTATTTCGGTAAATACCTTTGGGCGCTTTAACGTGTTCTACCAGGGGAAGCCTCTTAATTTCAAGAACGCAAAATCAAAGGAGCTCTTTGCGCTCTGCATCGAGCACAACGGCAGCCAGGTTAGTCTCGAGGAAGCGGTCGACAAGCTTTGGGAGGATAAACCTTTTGCGGATCCCGTAAAGGCTCTTTACCGCAAAGCCGTAATGGAGCTTAAGAATACCTTAAAGACCGTGGGCTGCGAGGACATCATACAGACAGGGCGAGGCACCATCTGGGTGGATGTGGACCGAATCGATTGCGATTACTGCAATTTGGTGCGCAGCGACTATGAAAAGAATGACAATTACATGGGCGAGTTCATGGTGGAATACAGCTGGGCGGAGCCGACAAATGTAATGATTAAAAGGCTTATCATAAAAAAGTCAAAGGGTTAGACCGGTGATATGATAACCGGACAAGAAAATACAATTTTAGTACAATTTTTCGCAACTTTTTTCAAAAAAACATGAAATTTTTATCAAAAGTTACGGAAGAGTAACGCAAAAGTTACGGAAGTGTACATATCAGCCTCTAAAATATGAGTAGAGTCGTTATTTAGAGGCTTTTTGTTTGGAGGTATATTTTGGAGAAACTGAAGATCAAATCGGGATCGAAAATAACGACGATGCTGATTGAAAACGGCGAGTACGGAAAAGAGATGAAATCCTCGTTCGAAAAGAACGTTTCGGATTCGTCGATACTAATCACCATCCCAATCGTGGACGGCAAAAGAGCAAAGATCGGCGACATGCAGCCGCTGCTTGTTAAATATTCCATGGACGGCGTAGCTTACGCTGTGGAGGGCTACATCGACGATGTGGTAAAGCAGGGTGCGCGCCAGTACTGGAGAGTCAGAAAGACCTCGGAGGTCAGAGAGTTCTTCCAGCGTACCGACGTCCGCGTTCGTGCAAGACTCAATGTCACCTTCATCAAGAAGTGGTGGGATGTACACGGCGAGCCAAAAGAGGACGAAAGCATCGGCATGACCGAAGACATCTCCGCCGGCGGCCTCGCGTTTTACGAGAACACACCGCTTGCGGTAGGCGAAATCATCACCGTGAAGCTGCCGAAAACTCCAAGGCACAAAGAAATGGAGGGCCGCAGCGAGGTATGCTGGGTCCGCAGCACGGAGCCGGGCAACGCCTTCAAGCACATGGTGGGACTCAGATTCATATTCGAAGATCAGGCTGAAAAGGAAAGAGTGGCCAAATACGTGGCAACACTTCCAAAGTAAGCGTAGTTTTGATAAAAGAAGGGCTCGAGGAAAGGCTTATGAAAGAACCGCTTTCCCCGTACGTAGACCCGGAAGTGGTCAGCCGGCTGGCTGAGGATGAGGAATATACCGAGGCGGCGCGGAGTCTTCTCTTAAAGCGAAGGGCGCTCAAAAAGGCGGCGCGCAGAGTCACAAAGGCGAAAAAGATAACGCTGATTTTTCTGATACTCCTGCTTCTGCTGCTCACCACTTGTACGGCGTCGTACATACAGGAGAGGATGGGAAACTTCACCATCAACCTAAACAGAATAGACATGTACCGCCAGGGCATATCGCTCTGCGACACACCGGACTTTGCGGATCCTACCGCAAGACTGGTCGCGGAGATGGTAAAGAATGCGACAAACATTACGCTAACCGACCTGCCGGACAACATAGACATGATAGACGGTCAGCACAACGGCGCCGACTATATGGCTTACACGTTCTACATCAGGAACGCCGGTAAGGAAGCAATCGACTACTATGTGACAATTCCTGTCGAGTCCCAGAGCAAGGGCGTAGACAATGCGGTCCGCGTAGTCCTCTACAGCTCAGTAAAGGGCGGGCGCGAGGTTTACGCAAAGCGTGCAAAGAACGGGAAACCGGAACCTGACACGATACCGTTTGTAAGGGATGATGTGGTAATAAACGAGCTGGTGAAAAATTTTGAAGTCGGCGAGGTCCACAAATACTGCGTAGTCATCTACCTTGAGGGCAACGACCCCGAGTGCATAGACAACATAATCGGAGGAATGATTCGTTTCTCGATGAACTTCAACGTTAAAGATCCTATTGCCGACAGGTAAGGGGTTAAATAAAAAATATTTTAATGAAAGTGTTAAGGAGGAGACAAAAATGACTAACACTAAGAAACAGTTAATGACAGCAATTGCAATGCTGGTGGTGGCAGCTTTAGCCCTCGGAACATCGACCTACGCATGGTTCAAGGCGAACACTGAAGTAATTGTTGAGAGCATGACTTTCTCAGCTCAGTCCGTAGAGGATGTTCAGATTGCACTCGCATCGCATACAGCTGCAACAAACAAGTGGGATGGTAGCCTTTCAGCTAACCAAACCAATACAACGGCAAGTGCATTCAAAACAGTCATCTTAGCTAGTGATGTTCTGGCTCTCTACAATGGCCTTGACGGCGGAGCTGCAACGCTTACAACCGGAGCTCTCAAACCTGCTTCAACAATTAATGGCTCCACATTCTTTACTTCGAAGACAACTGATAGCGCATGGGCCCTCGATGGTGTTTACAAGGCAAAGGAATTTGATTCTGTAACAAATGTAAGGCAGGACTGTGTAAAGGCAATTCCTCTTTATATCAAATCAAGTTCAAACACTGCTATTTATTTTGATAAGCTGAAGACAACTGTAACAGGAAGCGCATCACCGGCAGTAAGAATTGGATTTAAGCCTCAGGATGGCTCAACTATAATTTGGGAAGTAGATAAAGATGGAACTATTGCAAACCGTATGGATACAACTTTTGGTAATGCCGACGGACTCAGCACTGCTATTGAGGCAGCAGACGGTACAATAGGCACAATTTCGGGAAGAGTTCAAGCATTAGATGGCAGCACTCCAATCTTTACCCTTACAGCAGGTCAGCCAAAGTTCTTAATGGTTTACATCTGGCTTGAAGGCTGCGACTATGACTGTGTATCCGGAATTTCCGCAAACGATCTCACAGTAAACCTCGCGTTTACTTCAAAGGCTAACTAATTTTGCAATTAAATTGCTAAGGCAAAACGAAAGTGAAAAATGATGAAAATAGCAGTAGAAAATAAATCAAAACTCTATATAGCATTGATTACTACGCTGATTTCGCTTATAATATTAGTTACGGGTACGTATGCTTGGTTCACACTTTCCCTTTCGGGAAAGGTCCAGGAAATGGAGCTCAAA
>JAEEGL012035550.1_pt1 | contig 13488 bp, 23 predicted proteins | sample 9134231 | NCBI WGS metagenome assembly JAEEGL01 (sample SAMN16246548, study PRJNA631951) | gut metagenome | biome: gut microbiome; feature: rumen; material: fiber-attached | host: Bos | place: Iran: Karaj | collected 2018-10
ATATTCGCATCCACATCGCTTCTCATAAAAGTCATTTGATATAAAGGTGTTTCCTCTTTGCCATATCCAAACCTGTTGGCTTCAGTAATTGAATAAGTTCCAATACCGATCATTTCTGCTAATTCTTTTACAATTTGTAAATTTTCTTTTTTACATGACGAAATAGATAATTGACCGTTTGCAATAGAACAACTACCATCGGCTGCAAAATAGCCAGCTATCCAAGAAAAAATCTTTGAATAATCATCAGTTACGTTAGGAACACTTGTCTTCCATTCATTTGGTAATGAACAAAGTTTTGTAATTTCCAAATTGCCTTTATCATCTCTCCATCTCTTTCCACCGAAGCCATCGAAATATGGCAACATTTCAATTTTTTCTCCGTGAAAAGATGCGAACGCTCCGGCATTAGGATTTGATTTTAAAACATGACCATCTCCAAAAACGAAGCCACGACATACATATTCTGGAATTATCTCAACCTGTTTTTTAGATGGAATGGAATACGGCAAGAACATCCCTTTTTCTAAGTTAATCGTTTCAACTTCGGAATAATTCCATTTGTTTGTGTGTGGCGCTACGATCCATTTATGATTTGCAGTTGTATAAATAGTTTTCTTCTTCCCTGAACGTGAAAGAATAAGTTTGTATAATTGCTCATTGCCATATTTATGTACAACAGCTTCTTCCCATTCGCCGTTCTGATTAAGAACTTCTACATTACAACCTTCTACTTCTTTAAATGTTTTATGACCATCACGGGTGATGAATTTGGTATCACCACTAAAACAATATGTAATTGTATATCTAGGAATTCCTTGCATCCATTCCATTTTTCTCATTGCTCCTCTAGGATTTTCAATAAAGAAAAATGTTGGATTAAGTTCCCTTATCAAATCTAATACATGCTGATCGGTAGCGTCACAGAATTTCGCATAATCTGAAATCGGTTCAAGATTTCCATTTTCAGGATTGCGTCTTCTGTGTTTGCTAATAGCGGCAACACTAAATGTTGTACAATCGGGTGATGCCCAGATTACATCAGGATGACCAAATTTTTCAAGGATTTCTTTTGCTGTCAATGTACTAATATCAGCATAAAGACTGATATTTTCAAAGTCTTTGTCCCATTCTACAGAAAAGACTTCATGCCCTCTGGCTTTGAATTCTTTCCCAATTGAGCATGTGCCCGCAAACAATTCTAATACTTTCATTTAATTATCTCCTTAATTATGAATAACAATTGTATCACCAAACAACCCGCCATAAACTCCATCTATCGCATTCCCTCTAATCTTATTAGCAAGAGTCTGCATATCAACCAATTCAACTTCATAAAGATTTGGATTTTTAATATCGGCTTCCATTTCTTTATCATTGATTGCTCCTAAATCAGGAAGAAGATTGACTTCTATTGCACGTTGAAGCGCATATGTTTCAGGATTGTCATGATTTGAAGTGTCAATAATAAATTGTGTCAGATCATCATTGAATGTTACAATAAATAAATTCATCATTTCATTTTCCCTCTTACCAATTCCACGTCATTTCTTCTACTTCAGCACCACCAGTGCCGATTTCGAACCCCCTAAAAAATACTGTTAAGAAACCTTCTTCATCCTGAGCTTCGTCAAGTGCATCTTCAATTTCACCTCTCCATTCAGGATGCTCGTCATCTGCGTTATAGCGCATCATTTCAATATCATATCCTCTGGTCTGAATTTCATACCAGTCTTCTTCAGGAATTATAAATTTTGTTTCTGTAAGATATTCATTAATTAATGATTCCTCAATTCTTTCTGCGAGATTATTGTCACCAATATGATCAATGTGCTTCCAAATGTTCATAAGTCTTTCTGTCATTTAATTATATCCTTTCTTTTTCATATGTGGTATATTTATTTACGAATTCTGTTATAGCATTATTTCCAAAATATTTATTTAAGTTTTGAATTAAATATTCAGAATCAATTCGTGTTAATGCTCCGTACCATTCGCTTCTGAACCAACGATTTAACATACGAATATCATAAGCAGCACTATTTGTTATTTCAAAACTATAGCCTTGTTTTATACATTGATCCAGTGTCTTCAGTGCATCTTTATAATCGTCAACCGCTTGTCGTATAATTCCGTTACATAAATCTTCCCAAGGTTGACGTTCTTCATATTCAAGTCGTTGTCGAAAACTAAGTCTTCTAGATTTATTACATGGTCTCTTTTTCTTAGTGGGAATTATGCTCATCTTTACTCCTTATCTGTAAATTATTATTTGTTTAATCTATTACCCTTCATCTCTCTCAAAAGATTTACACTTGTTTGTAAATCTTGAGGAATAAGTATTACGGTAATTAATACATCGTCTTTAAAAAGATACGCCCCATTTCCATAAAGTAATATTTTATTTGGTTTACGATGTGATAAGTACAACCCATCAACCCAACGTTTTAGCTTAATATCGACAGATGATTCACTATGTGTTAGTCCATGACGCCACACACGGCGAACTATTTTAGCTTGTGTTTTTTTCTGGACACCACATCTTTGTAGCATGCGTGCAGAAGCATGTTTTGTAAGTATCGCCATTTAATTTCCACTTCCTTTCTTAATCAAACCAATCAGGATATGTTTCACTAATTTTTTCTCCTGTAAATTCATCAATGGTACCATAATAATCATCGTCACTATGAAGAAACGTTTCTTCAAAATCTACTGCCCAGTTATAAATGTTGTCATATATTTCTCTTGAATTTACATTTGCGTTTTCAGGCATCATGAATTTGATAGCAAGCGTCATATCAAAAATAACTTCACCTAAACTATACATTTCTTCTTTATTGTACATTAATTATCACTTCCTTTCTCTTATTTTATCAGTAATAATACTTACACCAATGCCGAATTCTACATATGTATCAAGTAAATCTTCAATCAATTTTCTTTTTTCATTGGTCGGCATATGTTTACATTGCATTATATGATGACAAATACCTTCTGTTTCTTTAATTGCTTTATCAATTTTGTCATTGTTTTCACATTCATGAAAACGAACATAACAATCATACTCACCATTATCACTCCAGATATTCATATAACGTCCGCAACTTGTCTTGGGTGTAGATATCATATTATTGTCTCCTGTTATTTTGATAAATTGTTCACTAGGATTAATGCGCATAAAATCTTTTTCGACATTAACTCCAAACAGATCTTCAAGATCTCCCCAGATTTCAAAACGGTCAGTTCCTTTACACCACCAATAAAAATCTTCTTTTATGCGATTATAATCATCGTATTCAATTTCTTCTTCAAGCTCATTCCAAAGTTGTCCAGCAATCGCATATCGTTCTTCTTCGTCCATCATAACAATAAAAGATTCAAGAAGATTTTTAAAATCAACTTCTGTGTCTTTGCTCATCTCTTCAACCAAGTCTTCAAACTGTCCTCTCGAAGAACAATCTCCATTATGCCAATAAATGGAGAAATCATTAAATCCATATTTTTCAATAGTTGCCCAATCTGAAGCAGAACAAATATAATTACGTACTTTAGGGTTTGTCATATTTACCTCCTTTAATTCCAATCTTCAATTACAATTTCCTGCCAATCCGTGTCTTCCCAACTCCATCCTTTTACATCACATATATAATCAAGAATATCTAGAGGACTGTAATTGTTTCCACCATCATAAAGTATCTCAGAATAAATATCGATTAAATTCCGAATTTCTTCTTCTGTTTTAGGTTCTGTTGTACGAAGAATCATTCGATAATCTTCAGGAAACTGTTTAAATCTCAGTTTAAATTCGGTTCTTTTGTCCAATTTACTTACCTCTCTTTCATCCAATTACATAAATACCCATCCAACGTCCGCTTTTAACTTCCTTTGGAGTTACATAATCATCACGTCCATACCAAATGGCACGGGTGATTTTATGCTTTTTAATTGCATCTTTAAGCTGAGCACAAGTAATTCCCTCTTCAAGAGTTAAACTAATGTTCATCTTATCACTCCCTGTGGGATCACCAGTAAGTGAATTAACAAACAATAAATCCCACAATGATTTTCCGTTTTCGTTTTTAACAAATTCCAGATAATAAAATCCTTTTACATAATCTTTCTTTGCTCTCATTATTGTTCTCCTTTCTATAATTAATAATAATGTTCTTCAAAATCTCCATCTTCTGTCCATGCAGAATATACTTCATCGGCATTAATATCTGTTAAATCGCCAAAATTAGCATCGTAATATGCATCAATTGCTTTTTCTTTTGCTTCTTCAAAAGATGTGGCTTTAACTTTTGCAATATATTCTCCAGAAATTTTAACGGTTACATAATATTCTTTTGACATTTATTTATTCCTTTCTTACTCATTAAACTGTTTTCTTCCAAGTTCACCTACTTTAGAGGTTGTTTTTATTACAGAAGTAACTACTTCTGTTGCCGTTGAGGATTCCCAAAACATCTCATAAGGTACTGAAATTTTAATAATTTCAATATCATCTATAAGATATTGAAAATCGATTGTTTCTGTTGCAGTGCTAATACGAAGACAGCATCTATCGGCTAAATTATAAACAAGAGTAGTAATAGAACCATTACCAAAAAGAATATTGTTTTCAATGTCTTTAATAATATATTTTATTTTGAGCATATTTCCTCCTTTTTATTTTAATCGTTTTCATACCATCCAGTTGTAATACAATTTTGATTTTCATCCCACATTACACATTCGGGAAATTCATAATATTTGTCTGCGTACTTTTCTTCTTCTTCCATATCTACTTCTTTGATGCTGAGAATATGATTTCCATATTCTACTCCTCTATCATAATCTGTAAAAATTAATTTATCGTTTTCTTTTTCAGGAAGATCACCACCGCTTACTCCTGCATCATATTGACCAATTGCTAAATCCTGATTTCCATAATCAGGAACTTGAATAAATACTGTTTTCTTACGAGTTTCTTCAATTTCTACTTTATAATATTTCATTTTATATCTCCTTTTCTTTAATATTCATAGAATTTTCCTTCATCCTGATATTCAAATTCCATGCCAAAATCTTCAGACCCGCAAACACCACTCCAAAGCTGATCGTAAAATCTGTCTTTTGCCTGTTCTTCTGTTTCACCGTTTTTTAAACGCATACTCACATTTACATTAACAACAAGTTCTTTCTCCATATTTTAATATTCCTTTCTCTTAGTTCCAATTTAAATCTGTGAAGATTCTGTAATCCTTTTCATACTTGAAACCGTTCTGTTCAAGACGATAAATAATCCAATCACAGATGGCTTCATCACCAACTTCATCAGCTTCAGCCATCCACTCATCATAAGCAGTTTCTGCTTTATCCAAAAGTAGTGCATTGCTGTTTTTGTAATGATTAGTGGGCATTACAAACATCGCCATTCCATTCAGTTCGCTTTCCAAAAGTCTTCCTTTTACCATATCACACATATTCGTTTTTCCCTTCTTCTGCATTTTTCTCATACATATAAGTGCTTACATCTGCCAGTATTCCCCAGAGCCATACAGGATTAACTGTTTCTATATCCTGATGGTTTGTGTAATATTCAATTCCTTTTAAGAGGACATTGCAAAATGTGTTTGCTTCACTGGGTGTAAATGTTAATGTGACTTTTGTTAAATCTTTCATTTGTTCTCTTCCTTTCTATTGGAAATTTCAAAACTGTATACGCACCATCCATACAGATCGGACAATATATCAGCTATACAGTCTAATATTTCTTCTTTATCATCCGTCCACTTGTCAAGTGTGACTTCTGTGGGAAGTTCAGGAACAACCTCTCCGTCTGTGTCCCACTTGATATTAGTTACAACAATCTGTTCCATAATTATTCCTCTCTCTCTTTGTAAAATTCTTCTGCATTATCTGTATATATATAATTATCCGTTACTACTTTTTTATCCATTTTAGCTAAATTAATAGTACTAATTGGAATACTTTCGATTCCCCAAATTTCCCTATTATGAGAAAATTTTTTGCTTTTTGTATTAAAAGCCAGTCCTTGAGGACACCCATTAAGATCAATAGCATTAAATCTTAAAATCATTAGTTACTCTCCTTTCTTTTATTCCCAAATATAATCTTCGTATAACCTAAGGAACAGCCATTCCCCATAATCACTATTGTCAGCGGCAGGATACCAAATTCCGTTTTCAAAATCATCTTCAAAGAAAAGAATGTCCTGAAGAATATCCTCTTCTGTGGGGATATCTACATCTCCTACAGTGCCCTTTTCTGCGTCTACAACTTCTTTCTGAAGTGCTTTAAGATTCGCAATAAAATCTTTAATAACTTCTTTTCCTTCTTTTGTAAATGTAGGTTTCATTTGTGCTCTCCTTAATTAATTTAATTATATATTGTTAATATTATACCATGATATAAGATAATAATTTGTTAATATTATGTTAAATGTCGTATAACTCATCAGGATAAGCCCAGAGGGTTGAACCACTTTCTGTTTTACACAAGTAGAGTGGTTGTACTTCTTCATCTGCTTCTTCAAGAGTTGCCTGTCTTTCAACTGTAATTATTGTATAGTTGAAATTAACATAATTACTATAATCGCTATATAAGATATAACGATTGCCTGATTTGATTTCTGTTGCAGTCGGGCTTGTTGTACACGGATCGAACTTTTTTTTCTTTTTATTTAAGAAGTCTGCTGTTTTCCTTACGGGGCAATTCTCACAACATGAGTTGTCTGTGAGTGTGTCTTCTACGCAGTTAAGACACACAATGTCAATGGCTTCAAGGATTTTTATGTTGTCCATTTAATTACCTCTTTCCATTAATGTGCTTTAAGCAATACTTTATCTCCTGCTTCGAGTCCCCAGCATCCACTATTCTGCTTATCACCACAATCTTTATGATAGTGGCATCCAGAACAATTGTCGCTGCAATGATAGCAGCGAGTGAAATCTGCTAATGTACAGCTTCCATCAGGAAACATAATGTGTGATTCAGGAAGGTTATAGGGATTAAATAATTCTCTTCCCTTCCATGCAGAAAGAAGAGGATGCAGGTTTTTATAAATCTGTCCAAAGCCATATTTATAAATATAATCTGCCTGTCCTTCATCATTTTTTGTGAAGTACATAATGTCACAAATAGGGTTTTCTTTTGCGACATTCTGGACAAAGACAAAGTCATCATCCGTAAGATCACCACCCTCATTAAGGCGCAGTTCCCTAATGTAATCTGCCTTGATGCGCATGCTGATTTCATACCAATACCTTTCAGGATCAGCCTTATGAATAGCGCTGTTCATTGCCCGTTTCTCTTGTACCTGAGGACGCCAACAAACATTCTGAATGTCATAGCAACCGGGGCAATAGCAAGGGCAATCTGCCACAGGAATAAGAGATACTGTACGGCAATTTGTCCCTGTTTTACCGTTTCCATCTCCTACGAAAACGTGGCAATCATCAACATGCTTCAGAAATTCATTTCTTTTCTGAAGCATATTGTTGACACGGTTCTTAATCGCTTCATCAGAATAAATCTTAAATGCCATAATTAATTTCCTCTCTTTCGTTAAATTATTAAATGTCCACTATTATTAACACAATATGGGGTTTGGTTAATAATAGTGGACATTGATTTCACTTAGAACAGATCATACCTGCTGTTCAAAATTTCTGTTGCCTTGTTCAGGTCTGCATTTCCGTCAAGGTTTTTCTTGAACTGGTTTGCACGATATCCCTGAGTATGCTTGATGGGTTCTACATGATTAGCACTGTAGAAATCTGTCAACATACACTCAGTTCTCCAGACACTCGGTTCCATATCAACCAAATCTGGAGCATCGTATCTCATAAGCATTTCGCTTCTCTGACGCTCCATATTAGCAATCACACGCTGTGTCATTCCTTCATTAATAGGAAACAAAGCATTTACGAATCCACGAACAGTATCTCTGTCCATAGTGATTAATTTTGCCTTGTTAATGTGAGCTTCCAGTCCTTGACGGTAGAAATTAAGCATTTCCAAACCTTGTCGGATTGCTTCTACACGGAACGGAGCGTTTCTTGTGTGCCTGACTTTCCAGAATCGAACTGCCTTGCGGATTGCAAGAGCAAGTGTGTTCTTGCATGTCGGGCAAACAGGTGTAATATACACACCGAAGGGTTTGCTTCCATCAAACGAATTAACAATTACTACATAATAATCGATTTTTGTTTCCGCAACAATACAGTTATCTTCCCAAAGCATAGTCATAAAAGTAACTTTGCCTTGGTCAAACATACCCGCATTGATATAACGGAACCCCATCTGATGAAGCAGATCAGCAAGTGATAACATGTCATGATTTTCAATCGGTGTCATAGAAGCACTTCCGTAACCGATGAAATAACAATGCAATGTTTTTGTGTCAGGATCATAATCGCCAACTCTCAGAAAAGATGAGAAGTTAGGCATGTCAGGATAAATTACAATTCCGTTAGATAAGGTACAAGGAACCGCACCTCCTGTCCTGATAATCGGGAAATCGATTTTTGCAAGACGAGCGCCCTCTTCCGTTGTCAAACAATGAGAAACATCCTGACCTACACCTTCCCACGGAAGTGTGCGATTATCCCAAGGATTACGAGACCACATATGGTCTGCAAAAAGTCCACCTTTAGCTTCGTGGACAATAACGTTACAGACTTCAGGCATTCCATCATACATTTCATAGACAGGTGCCATGTCAATAATTGCGGGAGAAACAATTGCGGGATTAAACATTGCCATATTAGGCTCCTTTCTGGGCTTTTAGCCCCTTAAACAATTTTATTTAAGTAATTAAAAATACCATGAACAAGATTATACTTGTTCATGGTATTATTTCTTTTAAATAACAGCAACCTTGATTCCGTGTTTCTGAGTATATGTATAAGGAAGATTAATTTTTCTGTGCAAATAATCTTCAACCACCAGTGTCATTTGTACTTTTATAGATTTCCGCTGAGGATAATTTGTGTTGCCTAAAGCCTGAATATATTTTGGCTCAACGGTACGGAACCAGTCAATAAGAGTAACTGTTATATCATCCCTTCTGTCAGGATGATTAGAAAGAATATTATTCAGCATATATATAACTGGAGCACTAAAACCGTCAGTTCCTTTATTCCAACCACTGGTGCAGATAATTTCAAAAATATGATGCATATTTCCATATTTCTGTAATGATAACATTGTTCCAAGCCCTGTAATTGTATTTGCCTTGCCCACGCCACGTTTCGGTTTGATCTGTACGTTAAATTCTTTTGCAAGAGAAGCAATCTCCACATTAGCAGGATTCCCGATTAATACATTTGCATCATGTCTCTGTACCGCCGATAATTTATCTACATTATCAGATTGCTGTGCAAACATTCTAGCTTCTTCTTTTTGTCTTGCTTTGGGTTCCATATCTGCTAAATTCATAAGAACATAGGCTGCAATACGTTTTGCTCCCATTCCAGCCTTGATGATTACTCGATGTCCGCCATCAATTACCATGAAGCAAGATTCTTCGGGATGGGGAGAAACAATAATGGGATAACACATGTTTTCGTCCCAATTGTTTGCAAGTTTTTTCAGGGTACTTTCTTTAATCATCTCGTTTCGCTGATATGTAGGATCAAATTTCAGCAGAGACATAGGAATGGATGCAAACCATTTACCTTCTGCTTCCTTTGCAGAGGACATAACCATATCGTAAACATCTGCCTGAGAAATAGCAAATGCGTTGTTAGTGCCATTGATGGTGTTGATAGATGCAGTTGCAAAGTTAAGAGTTGTCATAGTAGAATACCTTTCCTTTCTTAAATAAATAATTAGTTTTTGTTTTTGATTTTTCCCTTATTCAGTTGTAATATAATAACACCCACTATTATCTTTTATTGATAACAGTGGGTGTTGTTATTAATATTAGATCTCATAATAATCATAATCTGAGATCATATCCATGCACACGTCTGTGTGATTAAAGAAGAACTCGACCCAACCAGAGTCTTCGTTTGTTACTTCCTTTGCCCATGTCAGATATTTGCTATTCAAAGCGTCATAATAGGTGACTTCTAGATAGCCTGTTTTTTCAGGAGCAGCAGGAACCGCAGTTGTCTGGGGATTATAATAATCTCTCCAGTAGCCTGTATTATAGTAATTTCCGTAACCCCATTGCTGGTTATAATATCTGGAGAAGGAATAAACATTTTCTACATATTTGAACTGTTCCAGTTCTTCTCCGTCTTTTGTTACTTTATCTAAAAGATACTTGACCGTTTCTATTGTTTCGAGCATCTCTTCTATTATAACGAACTCATTTGTTGTATGAGCATTATAATATCCACAACTCAGGTTGACAGACGATACCCCACATGCAGGAGACAGATTGGAGATATCTGAAAAGCTACCCCATGCTTCCTGATATCCAGTCTGGTCTTCTAACCAGTCATGGAACTCAGTGTTTCCATCATCGTAATACACCGCATCGTACGCATGAGCACGATCCAGTTCAATCAGAAATTTCATTGATTTCAAATCTTCAATATATTCTGACTTACAAAATTTACTGCTTCCAATGCCGCCAACTTCTTCTTGTTCACAGAAAAGGATTGACGGTCTAAAATCCGTTGAACACAGAATGCGAAGGATCATGTAAACTCCGCATCTATCGTCTCCACCAATTCCTTGAGGCGAAGAAATGATAGTTTTCCCTGTGTCAGTTTTATGTTCATAGAAATCCTTTACGAGTTCTTTATGTACAGTATCCATATGGGCTGTCAAGAGAACGGGCATGTTTCCCTTTGCGTAAAGGTATCCGTCTGCATTCTGTACCGCATTGGGATAAAAACTACGCAGGATTTCATTGAGATAGATTTTTAAATCTAACTCAGACTGTTTACAGATATCTACAAACAGCGGATAATCTGTTTCATTTTTGCGTGTTGATATTGCATTGAACGTTATAGAGCTGCTTGCCATTTTAATTCTCCTTTCTCTATTACCTTGTCCAGTTGCCGTTTGCGTTACGCTCATAACCATAAGCTATGGCATTCTCTTCGTTTATAAAGGTGTAGCACCCAATACTGATTCTTTCGTCATCTGGATCGTAGAAATATTCACCAGTTTCATCGTCTACATAGACGTCTTCGCTGTGCCATTCATCTACGTTTTCACAGTAGTAGACCTCTTCACTGTTTGCGCAGTAACTACTATCATAATAGTTGTCTGTGTCTACATCACGAATTGCTCTCCTTCTGGAGATTCTGTCTCCGCAATAGTGGCACGAGACATAATCCAGAGTTTTTAAGCATTCATGATCATTCCCACAGTGAAGTGAGTCTCCATAACAATGCTCTCCACCGCACACAAGACAAATTGGATTGTGACCAATTTTAGTCTTGGTACTATTGGTGCTTCCCTTGAGGATACATGTGAGGGTATCACTATAACGGAGATAATCCCTATAGTGAGTGCCATAAGATTCGGTGTAATATTCATTACAACCTCTCTTGATGACCCACAGGTTGGTTACACCCAGACACTCAGAAATAACTCTCTGGAAGATATTTCTAAAGCAGGATGCGATAGTGACAGTGTCGGGATTGTCAGAGTTATCTCTTCCATCGGGATAGAGACGTCCCTGAGTGAACTTTTCTTTCCCTAAATGGAACATGCAACGGTGTACCTTGTCTGCTGTCCAAGGACAGGTAATGTCAATATCGTCCTTGGTCGTATACATGACGATCGAGGACGTATCAAGCATGTAACTCATTGTGCCAGACTGATAACATCCGTGATATGTATGATTTCCGTTGTTCGGGCGCAGGTTCTGATAGTCAGGAGTATGACAAGAACTCCACCCATTACCGAAGGACATAGTGATATAGTCCAACGGATTAATACTGATAAAGGTATATCTCTTTACCTTTATCGGATTGATACCATCTCCATAACTGGAGAATTGTCCATTCCAGCCCATGTCAACCTCTCTACTATGAGGATTGCCGGACTGATCAGTCCAATGCAGAGTCTGGATGTCCTTAAACTTCACAAATTCATCGCCCACAAGAGTGAAGAATTTGGAAACTGCCTTACTGGTTCTCTGATTTGCAGTAAAGCGCACCTTCCTGATTGGTCTCCCTTGTGCGTCAAGGGGGAAGAAGTATGTGGCAGAATCATTCAGAAAGTCTGCCATGTCACTATTAAGGGTATTGTCATAATACTCCCTAAGATTGGAGATGACAGACATGATTGCCCTCGCTTTCATAATATCTTCTCTAACAAGATATCTTTCGTTGAAAGTATTCATGCCAAAGAATTTGTCGTTGATATTATCAAGGCGATGGTACTCCTTGATAAGTTCTTCGAGGTTCATCCCCATTACAGTAACAGGGCGATAGGGAATTCTATCTACAGCGGTGATGGTTTTCCTCAGGCGCTCAAGACCGTCCCTGACCTCTTTTCGGGTCATGCAAGCGAATTTTACTTCTCTTGCCTGACACCATTTGTCCAGTCTCTCAAAAAGGAAATCAACAAACTCTTTGATTTTCTTTTTGTCTACGGAAGTGTTGTACTCTTCCGTCAGACGAATGCAAAGTGTCTCCGGATCCCAGTTGGGATGACGGGACAGAATCTCTGCAAGACTGGGACGAGTTCCTCTTCCCTTACTGTATGTATAGGTGTCCCAGATTTTGTTCAGACCTGCTTCTGCGGTCTCATGACCCAGAGGGTTCAGGATTGCGGGGAGCTGAGACATGAACTGGTTGCGATTAGCTTCTGTGAAATTGTACATAAGTACCTCCTTTAATATATAAAATTTAATTTTGCCTTGTCTTACCTTGCCCAATTACCATCGACATCCTTGAAGAAACCATGGTCATTGGCGGCTTTTTCATTGATGAAACAATATCCCCCGATTTCGACCCTCTTATTATCAGGGTCATAGAAGTAATCTCCAGTGCTACTGTCTGTGTAGACATCTTCACTGTGCCATTCTTCTACGTTGTAGCACCAGTATACATAGGAATTTCTAGCGCACCGCCTATCGTCATACCATTTGTCAGTGTCCAGATCATGCACTGCATTTACATTGCGGGTGTCTACCCATGCTCCACAACGAGCACATCTCACATGATACCCGTCATGCAGACATTTGTGGTGCCCACAATGAAGTGATCCCTCGTTTTCATGCTCCTCACCACAGATGAGGCAGATCGGCATGTGCCCAATCTCGACAGGAGAAGTATTATGACTTCCCTTGAGGATGCATGTGAGAGTGTCACTATAATCCTCATAATCTCTATAATGAGTACCGTCACTAACGGTATACTCATAATTGTCTCTGGAAATAGTCCAGAGATTGACATACCCCATGCACTCAGAGACAACTCTTTGGAAAATGCTCCTGAAACAGGAGGCAATGGTCGTTGTTTCAGGGTCACTAGGGTTATCTCTTCCATCGGGATAGAGACGTCCTTGGAT
>JAEEGL012260440.1_pt1 | contig 13488 bp, 14 predicted proteins | sample 9134231 | NCBI WGS metagenome assembly JAEEGL01 (sample SAMN16246548, study PRJNA631951) | gut metagenome | biome: gut microbiome; feature: rumen; material: fiber-attached | host: Bos | place: Iran: Karaj | collected 2018-10
GCGCCGCGGGCACGCATGGAGGTGAAAGCCTCGTGGCCCGGGGTATCCAGGAAGGTGATGGGCTTGCCGTTCACCTGTACCTGGTAGGCGCCGATGTGCTGGGTGATGCCGCCGGCCTCGCCGGAAGCCACGTGGGAATTGCGGATATAGTCCAGAAGGCTGGTCTTGCCGTGGTCCACGTGTCCCATGACCACCACGACGGGGGCGCGGGGCAGCAGATCCTCTTCGGCATCCTTGTGGTCGTCGATCAGTTTTTCCTCGATGGTGACCACGACTTCCTTTTCCACCTTGCAGCCCATCTCTTCGGCGATGATGGCGGCGGTATCGAAGTCGATCAGCTGACTCAGGGAGGCCATGATGCCGTTCTTCATCAGGCACTTGACCACCTCGGCGCCGGTCTTCTTCATACGGCTGGCGAGTTCACCGACACTGATCTCATCGGGGATCTGCACGGTGACGGGGGTCTTCTTGATGATCTCAAGCTGGAGCCGCCGCATCCGGTCGGCTTCTTCCTGCCGGCGCTTGCTGGAGCTGAAACCGCTCTGCTGGCGCTGCTTGGAATTGCGGATCTTCTCCTTGCCCTGGACCTGCTGATCCCGGCGCTTGCCGGATGCGCCGCCGCCACGGGCGGTACGGCTTTCCGCCATATCCTGCAGGCGTTCGTCGTACTTCTCCAGATTGACGTTGGCCGCCTTGCGGGTGTCCACCACCTTGGTCTGGGGGACCCGGGAGACCGGTTTCTGGGTCTCCTTCTTGGGCGCGGGCTTGGCAGGGGCGGAGGGGCTCTGCTGGACCGGCTTCCTGGTGCCTTCGGCGGGCTTCTCGGTCTTTCCGGTCTCGGCGGGCCTGGCGGCCTTGGCGGCTTCAGCGGCCTTGGCGGCCTTCTTTTCTTCCTCGGCCTGGATAGCCTCCGCAAAGATGGCCTGGATACCGGAAACCTGATTATGCTGAGTCAGATACTCGAAGATCAGGGACAGTTCCCGGTCTTCCAGCACCTGCATGTGATTTTTCGGGGTCTGGGCATATTTTGTCAGGATCTCCGTAATCTGTTTGGTGGGGATGCCGAAGTCCTTTGCCACCTCGTGTACTCTGTATTTGTTACCTACGATAGCCAAATAAAGCCACCTCCATGATCGTGATAGGAACGCGCGTTAGGAACGCGACGGGTTTTTCTTCTTTTTGCCGGTCTGGCTGCCGGTGCCGGCGCGGCGGAGCTTTTTCTCATGCCGGGCCTGCTCCTGCCGGCGCTCCATCGCCCGGCGGGCTTTGACGGCCAGTTCTTCGGATACGGCCAGATAGCTCTCGTCCAGAGCCGCCAGCTTTTTGACGATGGCATCGGCAAAGCCGATCTCCGTCACGGCGGCCATAGCCACGCTGGTACGGCCGAGGGATCTCCCCAGGGCGTCCTTGTCGGCAGGGATCGTCAACACCGGACAGTTCCCCGCGGAAGCGAAGGACGACGCTCTGCGGACTGAAGAGGGGGCGGCGTCGGACGCCACCAGGATGATCCGGGCTTTTTTCGCCCGGGCGGCTGCGCCGACGGGCTCCTCGCCGATCTCCACGCGGCCGGCTTTCTTGGCCAGGCCGATCATCGACAGGATGTGTTCCACGCTCAGACCTCCTGTTCCATCTGGACTTCCAGAGCGTCATAGACTTCCGCCGGGATCTCCAGGGAAAAGGCCCGCTCCAGAGCCCGGGACTTCCGGGCCTTCTTCAGACAGGCGGGATCCGGGCAGACGTAAGCGCCGCGGCCGTTCTTTCTGCCGGTGCTGTCCAGGATGATGGCACCTTCCGGCGTCCGGACGATCCGGATCAGCGCTTTCTTGTCTTTCATGGTGCGGCAGCCCACGCACTGGCGCTGAGGGATCTTTTTTACTTTCTGCATACCGCACACACCTTCTTTCGGAAAAGAAACTTATTCTCCGCGGTAGGACTCGGGCTTGATGTCGATCTTGTAGCCGGTGAGGCGGGCGGCAAGACGGGCGTTCTGGCCTTCCTTGCCAATGGCCAGAGACAGCTGATCGTCAGGAACGATGACGCGGCAGATCTTGCCCTCATCCGCCAGGATCACCTGAAGCACGTCAGCGGGAGCCAGGGCGGAGGCAATGAACTGGGCGGGATCCTCGGACCAGCGGATGATATCGATCTTTTCGCCCCGGAGTTCCTCCACAATGGCATTGACGCGCTGGCCGCGGGGACCGATGCAGGCGCCGATGGGATCCACGTTGGGATCTTCGGACCAGACGGCCATCTTGGTGCGGCTGCCGGCTTCACGGGCGATGCTGCGGATCTCCACGGTGCCGTCATAGATCTCGGGAACTTCCAGCTCAAACAGACGCTTGACCAGACCGGGATGGGTGCGGGAGATCAGGACCTGGGGGCCGCGGGTAGTGCGGCGAACCTCCACCAGATAGACCTTGACCAGCTGACCTTCACGCAGTTCCTCGCCGTTTACCTGCTCGCCCAGCGTGAGGACGGCATCGGTGGTTTCCGTGCCGGTGCCGATGCGGAGGATCACGTTGCCGGAACGGGGGTCGATCCGCAGGACGGTTCCGGTGAGAATCTCATGCTGCTTGGCGTTGAACTCGTCGTAGATCATGCCGTGCTCGGCTTCCCGGAGCCCCTGGATGATGACCTGCTTGCCGTTTCCGGCGGCGATGCGGCCAAACTCCATATTGTTGACGGGGAGATTCACCACGCTGCCGAGTTCGGCTTTGGCCGACAGACGCCTGGCTTCTTCCAGGGAGATCTGGGTGCCCGGGTTCTCCACCGTTTCCACGACTTCTTTCTGCACGAACATCTTCAGGTCGCGCTTGGCCTCGTCCACCACGACGGTGACATTCTCAACACCCTCATGGTCCCGCTTATAGGCGGTAGTCAAAGCCTGGGTGATCTTGCCCAGCATAAATTTCTGGGAGATGCCGCGTTCCTTTTCCAGCAGGGCCAGCGCCTCAAAGATCTCGTCACATTTCATGATCCTGTACTCCTTTATCCTTGATCCAGATGATTTAGAATTCGATGCGGAGGCGCACCATGGCGACCTCGTTCTTCTCAAAACGCAGCGGTTCGCCGGATCCCATGTCCAGCAGAACGGCTCCGTCTTCATAACCGGCCAGCTTTCCGGCAAACTCCTTGCGGCCGTCCCGGTTCCTGTAGGTCTTCAGCAGGACAGGGCTGCCAAGGAACTGCTCAAAATCGGAAGGGCGCTTCAGCTGGCGCTCCGCGCCGGCTGAGGACACTTCGAACATGTAGCTGCCCTCGATGGGATCCACCTCGTCCAGCAGATCGCTGACCCGGCGGCTGACGGCTTCGCAGTCCAGGATATCCACACCGCCGTCCTTATCCAGATACAGCCTCAGATACCATTGTCCGGCCTCCCGGACGTATTCCACGTCCCACAGACGGCAGCCGTTTTCCTCCACCACGGGAGCGGCCAGCTCCGCCACGATATCAGTCACTTTCCTCATGCTCTTTTCCCTTTTCCGGAAATTTTAAGGTTTCAAATTTGCCCAACAAAAAGAGCGGACATCGCGTCCACTCTGCAAACAACCTACCTAACGGTGGAATAATACCATAGTAAAAAGAAAAATGCAAGACTTTTTCGGGGAAAACAGGAGAAAACAGGGATTTTTGCGAAAAAAACCGGCCGACAGAAGGACTGTCAGCCGGTTTTTCAGAACTTCCGGACGAACCGGGCGGCGGCGCAGCAGATGAGGAAAGCGGCAAGATTGACCACCACCACAGTGGCGCCGACAGGGGTGCCGGCCAGATAGGAGACGGTCAGGCCGAGACAGAAGGAAACAACGCTCATGATCCCGGCGCAGATCACCACGCCCCGGAAACTCTTGCGCAGACGCATGGCGCTCAGGGCGGGAAAAATCACCAGGCTGGAGATCAGCATGGCGCCCATCAGACGCATGCCCAGCACGATGGTCAGGGCTGTGAGAACGGAGAGCAGGGTGTTGTAGAGCCCCACCCGTATGCCGGTGGTCCGGGAAAAGTTCTCGTCGAAGGTGATGGCAAACAGCTTGTGATAGAAGAGGATGAAAAGAGCCAGGACGGAGAGGCTCAGGACGACGCTCAGCGCCACGTCGGAACGGTCCATGGCCAGGATGGAGCCGAACATGTAGCTGTCCACATCCGTGGTCATGCCGGTGGTCAGGGAAGTGACGATGATGCCGATGGCAAGGGCGGACGCGCTGGTGACGGCGATGGCCGCGTCGGCTCCCATGGGGCTGTTCTCCGACATCCGCAGCAGGATCACGGCGGCCAGGATCACCACCGGGATCGAAACCGGAAGAGGAGCCCAGCCGCAGGCGAGGGCAACGGCCAGCGCCCCGAAGGACACGTGGCTGAGGCCGTCCCCGATCATGGAGTAGCGCTTGAGGACCAGGGGCACGCCCAGAAGGGCGGCGCACAGGGATACCAGGATGCCCACCACGAAGGCGCGGACGATAAAGGGATAGGTGAACATTTCAAGAAGAAGCCTCACGACAGTTCACCTCCGAACCGTTTGCCCCAGGGGGAAGCCAGATACTCTGCCGGCGTGCCGAAGAACCACTGCTTCTGACCGGCATACAGGATCCGGGTGGCGTAGCGGAGGGCGCCCCGCATGTCATGGGTCACCATGACGATGGCGATGCCCTCTTTCCGGTTGAGATACTCCAGGGTGCGGTACAGATCCTGCGCGGCTGCCGGATCCAGGCCGGTGACCGGCTCGTCCAGCACCAGAAGCTCGCCGGCGGCGCACAGAGCCCGGGCCAGGAGGACCCGCTGCTGCTGACCGCCGGACAGTTCCCGGTAGCAGCGGTCTTTCAGCTCCAGAATACCCAGTTTTCCCATGTTCATCAGGGCGGCGCTCTTTTCGGCCGGGGTATGGAAGAAACGGATGCCGCCGGCGCTGAGAAATCCGCTGAGGACCACCTCATAGGCGGTGGCGGGAAAGTCTTTCTGCGCCCGGGTCTGCTGGGGAAGATAACCGATGGCGCCGCGGCGCAGCGCGTCGTCCCAGACGATCGTGCCCGACAGGGGCTTCAGGAGGCCCAGAAGGCTTTTGAGCAGCGTTGATTTTCCGCTCCCGTTCTCCCCGACGATGCACAGATAGTCTCCGCTGAGGACCTGGAAGGTCAGACCTTCCCAGACCACCTGATCCTCATAGCCCAGAGTCACGTTCCGGCAGTCGATCCAGATTTTTTCGGTTTTGTCACTCACTGCAAGCCCTCCTTCAGGACCTCGGCGTTTCGCCACATGAGGCTCAGGTATGTCTCGCCGGCATCCAGATCCTCCCGGCTGAGGGTCTGGCACGACTGAAAGGTCAGGACTCTCGCCCCGGTGGTGTCTGCGATGGCTTCAGCGATCTTCCGGCTGCTCAGCTCGATGGTATAGATCACGGGGATATCCTCCTCCCGGACCTTGTCGATCAGGTATTTCAGGGTGGCCAGGCTGGGCTCCGTATCGGTGGCACAGCCATGGAAGGCCGCGCGGTAGTCGAGCCCGTAGGTGCGGCAGAAGTAGAGCAGGGGAAAACGGTCTCCAAAGATCAGGATGCGGCGGCGGCCGCCTTCCGCGATCTGGCGGAGCGCGTGATCCAGATCTTCCAGCTGCGACAGATATGAGTCAAGGCGCGCCCGGAACGCGTCTGCGTGTGCGGGATCCGCCTCGGCCAGGGAATCGGCGATGACCCGGCACAGTTCCATGACAACGACGGGAGAGGTCCAGATGTGCTCGTCATACTCTGTTTCTCCGCTCTCCTCGTCCTCGTCCTCTTCCTCCCGGACCTGCATCCCTTCCATGATCTCCTCGGGAAGAGCGTCCGCGTAATCCATCATGGACAGGACCGTCCCGATCTTTTCGCCGGAGGAGGAGAGGATGTCCTCCACCCAGGATTCGCTCTCACCGCCGTTGCAGATGAACACGTCTGCCCGGGACAGGGTGATCACATCAAGGGGAGTCGGTTCAAAACTGTGGGTCTCCCGCCCCGCGGGGATCAGAAGCACGGCATTCACGTCATCGCCGCCGATCTGACGGACAAAATCATAATAGGGGAACAGGGTGCAGACCACCTGCAGGCGGCCGTCTCCGGGGGAGGATGCCGGAACGGCGCAGCCGGACAGCAGCAGGACCAGGGCCAGCAGCGCGGGAAAGATCCGTCTTCTCATTCCGAGGCCTCCCCGGAACACTTTTCGCACAGGCCGTAAAACAGGGTGCGGCGGGGATTGATCCTGAAGTGATGCTCGGAAAGCAGATGGGCGTAGAGTTCTCCGAGGTGGGAACAGTCCAGATGCTCGATACGGCCGCACCGTTCGCACTTTAGAAGAAAGCAGTCCCGCCCGGCGCTGCGGGCGTCGCAGTAGCGGTACCTGGCGCCGGCATCGGTGACGACCTTGTGGACCAGGCCCTGCTGTTCCAGCCGCTCCAGCTGACGGTATACGGTAGTGAGCCCCACCTGGCTCCCCTGCCGGTGCAGGAGTTCCGCCAGCTCCACGGCGCCGGCTCCGTCGGCGCAGTTCTCGATACAGCGCAGGACCTCCCGCTGCTGACGGGTCATATAGGTAACAGACACATGAATGCCCCCAATTTGAAAATGAAAATCATTTTCAAATTATAGCGTTTTTTTTCCGTCTGTCAAGAGAAAAAAGAAAAGTACCGGCGCAGTGATGCGCCGGTACCGTGCAGGCATTCGATTCAGTGACGCTGATCCTCGTGGTAAAGCATGAGGTCGATGGCGCCCGGGATATTTACGATCTCCACTTTCGGGGCGCTGGGGGCATACTCTCCGTCCAGGGACCAGGGGATGTCCCCGTTCGTCTCGAGAACGACATGGCGGACGTGCCGGAAGATCACGCCGGGATAGTCGTATTCCATGGAAGCCAGCGCAACGATTAGATTCTGCAGATCCAGAGGGTTTTTGGGCGTCCGCAGAAGGAGCATCTCGAATCTGCCGTCATCCATCCGTACCCGGTCGGGATTCAGTTTGACCAGACCGCCCAGGGAGGTGGAGTTGCAGACTGCGCCGAAGATAAAGTCCCCCTCGAAGATCTCCCCGTCGGCGATGACCCGGCAGTGATACGGCCGAAGGGAATCCAGATCGCTCAGGCCTTCCAGAATATAGGCAAAATGGCCAAGGGCGTTCTTGGTGGACTGGGGAGCGGAGTAGGAGGAGCGGGTAAAGGCGCCGAAAGAGGCAACGTAGACGAAAGGCCTGCCGTTGTGGGTGCCAACATCCAGGGGAAACGGGTCGCCGCGGACGATGGCCTCCACGGCGTTTTCCGTCTGGGAGGGGATGTGAAGGCTGGCGGCGAAATCGTTGGTGCTGCCGTTGGGCAGATAGCCCACCCAGGGACGGTGCGGAAGGCTCATCAGACCGGAAATGGTCTCGTTGAGCGTTCCGTCGCCTCCGGAGCAGACCACCAGATCAAAACCGGAGCCAATCTCCTGGGCCACTCTGGTGGCGTCGCCGGGTCCTGTTGTCATATGGACGTAAACCTGATACCCTGCCTGGGAAAAGCGGGCTACCGCGTCAAAGAGAGGAGCCCTGGACTTGGTTCTCCCGGAGCGGGGATTTACAATGAACAGAAGTGTTTTCATAGAGACCTCCCGAAAGGCCGGCACGGAATTGAAAGCGGACCATATTATACTTCGAAATACAATCGATTTCAACCGAAAAAGGTGACCTGACTGAAACGGGTTGAAAAACTGTTGCAAACGGCGGGAAAATGAGTATGATTATATACGTGAGAGAATGCGGAGACCAAGGAGGCGATACCTTGCGCGATCGGAAATCATACTGGCATCTGGGCCTGACGATCTTCCTGACAGCCTGTGCCATTCTGGTGTTCTACGACACTTTCTATATGGGCGGAACTCTGCAGAGTTTCGTAACGAAGCTGATCAGCGCCCTGGCGCCTGTCCTGTACGGTTTCGCCATGGCTTACCTGCTCTCTCCGGTGGTCAACTGGATCGAGTCCCTGATCAAGGGAGAAGGAAAGGGTCCCGGAAAGAGCGCGGCGAAGAGCGGAAAACTGATCCGGTTTATCAGCATCGTCATTACCTGGGCTCTTGTGATCCTGCTGGTGTACCTGCTGATGGTCATGCTGATCCCTCAGCTGGTGGAAAGCATTACCGTGCTGATCAACAACGCTGAGAGTTACTACAACAAGGTCTACGAATGGATCAACGGCTTTATCAGCAGCGAGACCGGTATGGGAAGCTGGCTCAGCAAGCTGATCGAGCAGTATTATGACAGCGCGCTGGAGTTCCTGCAGGACAAGCTTCTGCCCTGGGCGCAGGCCATGCTGACAAAACTCACAGGCGGTATCTGGAGCGGCATCTGGAGCGTAGTGACCTTCCTGAAGAACCTGATCATCGGCGTTATCGTGTCCATTTACATGCTGGCCATGAAGGAACGGAGCGCCGCCCGCTGCACCAAGCTGCTGTACGGCACCCTGAAAGAGGAGCAGGCGAAAACGGTCGTGCGGGCTACCCGGAAAGTGAACTCCATTTTCTCGGGCTTCGTTCGGGGCAAACTGCTGGACTCCCTGATCATCGGGATCCTGTGCTTCATCGGCTGCTCGATCCTGAAGATCCCCTACACGCCTCTGGTCAGCGTGTTCGTGGGCGTGACCAATATCATCCCCTTCTTCGGCCCCGTCATCGGCGCCGTTCCCAGCGCATTCCTGATCCTGCTGGTCAGCCCCCTGAAGTGCCTCTACTTCGTCATCTTCACCATTGCGCTGCAGCAGCTTGACGGGAATATCATCGGACCCAAGATCCTGGGCGACTCCACCGGCATCTCCAGCTTCTGGGTGGTAGTGGCCATCCTGGTGGGCGGCGGATTCAACGGGCTGCTGGGCATGTTCCTGGGAGTGCCTATCTGCGCCTGCCTGCAGGAACTGGTCAGATTCCTTGTGAACAGGAGACTGGTGAAGCGAAACATGCCGCTGGACGCCCGGGCATATGTGAACCGTGACAGAGAACCGCAGCCGGGCGGGCCTCCGGAAGCTGAGAAGTGATACGAGGAAGTCCGCCCGCAGGGGCGGGCTTCTTTTCCGCCTCCCGAACGGAACGCGCAGCAGAGGCGTCCGGAGCGCGCCGGACCTCCTGAAAAACAGAACCGCCGCAGGAGGCGGAGAAAAGGAAAGAGTATGACACCGGAACAGAAAAAGATCGTAAAGAACTTCGTCAACAACAGCGACTCCTTCAATCTGTGGAACGGGATGAAGCTGACCGACGTGGGGGAGGGAACTGCATCCATCGAGGTGGAGCTGACGCCGAACAGCCTCAACTCCTGGAACACGCCCCACGGAGGGCTGCTTTTCGCCATGGCGGATGTGGCCTGCGGAGTGGCCGCCGTGTCCGTGCGGATGGAGCAGTGCATGACTGCCAGCGCCAGCGTCGACTATATCGCCGCGGCGGGAAGTTCCGGGCGGCTGTTGGCGGAAGCCCGGGTGCTCCGCGCCGGCAGCAGACTGGCGTTCTGCGCCGGAGAGGTGCGGGATGAAAAAGGGACGCTGCTGATCCGGCTTAATACCACGATGTGCTATATGGGGAGAAAACTGGACTGAAGCGGCGGAAAGACCGGCGGGGGAGAAGAACCATGCGGGAGACACTCAGGAACAGCAGAAAACTGCATATCTGGCTGCTGAGCGTGATCGTGTTCCTGGCAGCCTATTTTCTCCTGCGCGGCAGCAGGCCGCTGATGAACGCCCTGGCGGATCATGTGACGACCCCCTTCAAGCACGGCATGGCGAGGCTGTGCAGCCTCACCGACGTCTCTGTGGCGGAAGTGCTGTATATCACGCTGGGATCCCTGGTGATCTTCTCAACGGCAAACGCGGTGCGGAAGATCATCACCGGGCCGCGGCGCGGTGAGACCGCCTACCGCTTTGTTCTGGCGCTTCTGTGCGCGGGACTGACGTTTTATGCCGGATTCTGTCTCCTGTGGGGCATCAACTACCACACCGATTCCTTTCAGGATCTCAGCGGCATCCATGCCCGGCAGGGGACTGTGGAAGAAGTGCGTCTGCTGACGGAGCGCTTTGCGGAAGAACTGTCTGAGGCGGCGGACGGCGTTCCGCGGGACAGCCGCGGGGTCTTTACCGCTGACCGGAAGGCTATTCTCGAAAAGGGACCCGGGATCTACAGGGACTCCTACGATGCCTTTCCCTCACTGCGCATGGATGACGTGGAGCCGAAAGCCTTCTCCTGCTCCCGGTTCATGACCGCCATGGATTTTACCGGGTTTTACTTTCCCTATACGGGAGAGGCGAATCTGAATGTGGATTCACCGGAGGTATACCTTCCCGCAACCGTGATCCATGAGATGGCGCATCAGCGGCAGATCGCCTCGGAGCAGGAGTGCAATTTCGTGGCTATCGCTCTGTGCGCCATGAGCGATGATCCCCTGTACCGGTATTCGGGGCTTCTGATGGGCTATGTCCATCTGTCCAACGCCCTTTACCGCAGCGATCCGGACGCATGGAAGGAAGTCCGGAACACCCTGCCTGATGGGGTGATCACCGATCTGCGGTATAACAGCGCCTACTGGGATGCCCATCATACGAAATTCACGGACGCCAGCCAGAAGGTCTACGATTCCTTCATCAAGGGAAACGGAGATCCTAACGGCGTAAAGAGCTACGGAATGGTCGTGGATATGCTGCTGGCTTATTATGGAGCCGGCGGAGCGGGCGAGGGGAAACTGGTTGACATAAAATAATCTGACATCGTGTTTGCGTGCAGACAAAGAACCGGAGCAGGACCGCCTGCTCCGGTTTCTTTGTCTGTCATTCGGAAAACGTCATACCATGATGAGATAGCCCCGGGGGACCGTTGTGTAGGAGGCAACCGGAGCAAATGTGTCATAATAATACGGCATAAGGGTATCGTATACACAATCCAGTTCACGGTTGAGCACCATTATCCGGTGCCCTTCAGGAACATTGGGGAGTTCCTTCAGCCCGGTGTCAAAACGAAAGGCTCGCAGGCCGGGGACCTGCTGTTCGAAAGTTTCTCCGTTGTAGACAGGCAGGCTGTCACAATCCCGAAATTCATAGGATGCCAGTGTGCAGTATTCAATTCCGTTTTTCTCGTAAAACACCGGCGTCATGGTACCGGTGCTGGTCGTGGGTGTTTTGAGGAAGCCTTCCGCTATGGCATCGTTCAGAGGCTTGACGAAACAGTCCATATAGGCGGTCGCAGCTTCATCCCGGTTGGGGATGGTAAGGCAGAGGATCCCCTGAAAAGGGTCGGATCTGCGAACGGTAAAACCGGAAAGCAGGACATTGACGATTTCCTCAAAAGGGGTGACGCTCACGTTGATGTAGCGCTTTCCGAGCCGCTTCTCCCAAGCCGGAGAAACCGCGGGTCCGTCCACGGCTTTCTGTGCTGCGGGAAGCATATTCCCCAGATAAGAGGTCAGCAGATAGTCTTCTCCCAGTCCGCTGTCGAAGGCGAGCTGTCCACCGCAGCCGTCGGCGAAATCCTTTCCCGTGTAACCCATTGGAGGCAGCCACCGGACCCGCTTGCCTCTGGAATACTCAGCATAGATATAGCAGAATGTTCCGATCATCTGCACGTCCAGTCTGCATCTGGGACGCAGATAATACCCGGCGTAACGGTCTGCCAGGGATTCCGGGATCTCCTGATAGGCGGTGATGTTTGTCTGCTTACAGGACATCATTGCCAGCGCAAGTATCCGGACGGCTGTATCCAGCGTGTCAAGCCTGCAGTCATAAGTGGCGGACAGGCATACCACCGCATTGTATTTGGGTACGACCAGCAGTTTGCTGCTGAACTGAAAACTGCCGCCCGATTTGAACAGCGTTCCGCTGCCAAGGTCAAAGCCCGGGTAACGGAAATCCACACTGCTCCACCCGAGACCGTAATATCCGGTCTGGGTGTCCTTCGCCAGAAAGCTTTTTCCCTGAGGACTGCACATTTCCCGCCGGATGGCGGGTGACACGATCCTGCTCCCGTCCTTCAGGAATTCGTTGCCAAACAGCGCAAGATGCTCCATGGTGGTCGTTACACCGGCCAGCCCTCTGGCGGCGACCAGTTCCTGCGGGCCGTTCCTCTGAACTGCCGGCGGATAGTCCGGATTGCGGTTGTCGGCGTGCCGGAGAGACCATGCGCCGATGGGATCGGCGATATGGTTTTTGCAGTATGCGCTGAAACTCTTTTCTTCGCAAACGGCAGCAACGCACATTTCCGCCAGTGTAAACCCGTCGTTGCAATATGCCGATACCGTCCCCGGCTGACTGCGCAGGCCGGTGCTGGCAAAATAGTTCAGCGCTTCCCGGTAATAATCGACGCCTTCCAGGTCGGAGACCGAGAAATTGAGCCACTCCACACCGGGCAGGCCGGCACTGTGGCTGATGCACTGACGCAGGGTGATTTTATCATAGTCTCCGGTAAGAGTCCGGAACTCCGGCAGGTAACGGATCACAGGCGCGTCCAGTTCCAGTTTTCCCGCCTCTACAAGCTGCATGACAGCGAGGGAAGTGTACACTTTGGAAATCGAGGCCACGTTGAAAGTGCAGTCAGTGGTCACCGGGACCGGGGATTTTCCTCCGGTGGTGCCTAGTGCGTCACTGACCGCCAGATGACCGTCGATCATAACGGCATAAGAGCACGAGGTGAACGATGCGGACAGCATGCAGGAGAGCAGACGGCGGATCTCCTGCTTCAGGAAGTTCATCTTCATTAATGTATCATCTCCCCGTTATTCGCCGAGCAGATCTGCGGCACAACTATATCTATGCCCGACGGGTTCCTGACAGACTGAGAAAAAACGGAACAGGGACGCCTGCTCCGTTTTTCTTGCACTCTTGATCTTAAAGCCCCAGACCGGGGAATCCCATGCCGCCGGTCAGAGAGCCCATGGTGCTGTTCATGGCCTCATCCGCCTGGCGCAGTGCCTCGTTGACTGCGGACAGGATCAGATCCTGCAGCATTTCCAGGTCGTCTGTATCCACGGCATCGGGCTTGATGACCAGATCCGTCAGTTCCTTCTTGCCGTTTACTGTGGCCTGGACCACGCCCCCTCCGACAGAGGAGGTGAAGGTGCGGCTCTCCACTTCTTCCTGAGCTTTGGCCATTTCCTGCTGCATCTTCATGAGTTTCTGCTGCATCTGCTGCTGCTGGCGCATCATGCCGGATCCGCCGGTGAAGCCGCCTCTCGCGCTGTAACCCTTAGCCATATCGATATCTCCTTTATAATTCAGTATTATTTGATGTTGAAATGATCCAGCTGGCTGCCGCTCCGGATCAGCTCGTCCAGCCTGTCCCTTGACGGCGCAGGGGAGGCCTGCTCAGCCGACGCCTGCTCCGCTGCGGCCTTCGCTGCCAGAGGATCCTCCGGTTTTCCCACGGTCAGGGATACGCGTATGTCGCGCCCGGTTTCGGAGGAAGTGACCTCCCGGAGGACCGTCAGAACATCGTTGTTGTTGAGGGAATCCCTGACAAAGTCGTTGTTGCAGAAAACGGTCA
>JAEEGL013307679.1_pt1 | contig 13488 bp, 11 predicted proteins | sample 9134231 | NCBI WGS metagenome assembly JAEEGL01 (sample SAMN16246548, study PRJNA631951) | gut metagenome | biome: gut microbiome; feature: rumen; material: fiber-attached | host: Bos | place: Iran: Karaj | collected 2018-10
CGTTTTTACGCCGTCGGCTTTGACAAAGTCCAGATAAAGGACCGGGGACTCACGGTTGACGATACCCTGAAGCGTAGCGGAAGCTTGCAGGGCATCCCACATCCGCTCCATCAAGGCTTTGTCTTGGGTGCTGACGTTATTCCAACGCGTCAGATCCAGCCAAACCACCGCCCCTTCCGGCAGTGCAGGCTTATCTTCTTCTTCCGGAACGACAGGATCCGGCTTGCAGGAGAATACCGCCAACAAACAGAGCAGTATCCAAAACTTATTTTGCTTATATCCCATCATAAGGTATATCACGGATTCGGGTCACGCCCCGTCTTGGAGTTGGGCCAGGAAATACTATTGCGGCCGTCAGGGGTGATGTACTCAATCCGGTCGGGTTTCCTGATGAACCGTTTGCCGTTCTTCAGCCAATAGTCCGGATAACAATATCCTCCCAATTCCTTTATTAACTTCGCGGAACTAAAAGACTCTCTCGGAGTAACATTCATCATCGCAAGCGCATAGGGGTCGCCGATCTGCCTGAATAGCTCCGAATAGGGATTGTTGAGATTGTAAGTATGGATACCGTCCATTCCGGATAGCCAGGCAGCGTACGCCTCCGAGCGGCAACGCTCCTCGAACGAACCGCCCACAACCTTACCATCTTCGTCCCTATCCATCATCGAGAGCCGCCTCTGCTCCATGGATGCGTAGGCAGGTACATTGTATTTCCTGGCAAACGGCGGGAAATCCTTCCAGGGTTCGAGCTTGATATAATCGTTGACAAACAACAAATCGACAAGGTCTTCTTTGAGCCATTGCTCATAATCGATACCCGTGAGGCGGGAGTACTCCCGGGAGTCCGGGACCCGGACTGCCAGCAACAGCGGACGGCCACGTCTGAGCCCCTCTTCATCCAGGATAGCCCGGAGTTTGCGCATCATATCATTGATCATCTCACGCTCCTCATCCGAAGCTTCACCGCCCTTGATGACTGACGGAAAGAGCTGCAGATGGCGGAACCAGTCCAACTCGATGCCATCCACGTCGTACCCCTCCACCACCTCACGGCAGCACTCCAGAAGCTTGTCCCTGACGGGTTCAAGGGCATAATTAAAGCTTAACTTAGCACTTCCGAAGCCAATCAGATACTCGGGATGATCCCTCTTGAAATCCGTCACCAACTCGGGTGTAGGCCTCGCGTCGTGCCGGTCATTCATCCGGTGTGACCAGAAGATTTCGATGTCGTGCTGATGGCAATACTTGACGGCCAGCGCCAGGGAGTCAGTGCCCATTGCATCCAACTCATTGAAACACCTGGTCATCCCGAAACGCTTCTGGACCAGACGGTTTTTCCCCCGATGATGGCCTCCGAAGGTAATACCCGTGCAGTAACACACAGTGTCCACCTGCGAGCCAGGCAAGCCGAGGAATCTCTTTGCGAGAAACATCTCGCGGGACACCACCTCGCCCGGAGCGAGATGGACGTCATTACCGTCATTGTTGCTGATGATTCTCCGGGTCCTCCAGCGGGCTTCGTGGCGGGCGGCCGTCAAAGCGTCCAGCGCCTTGGCACGGGTCTTCTTCCCTTGTTTCCCCGCAGACTCCTGCTGACTCTCACTTTTCCCGGCAGCGCTGACTGATAAGGGTAAGGTCAGCGCAGCAAGCGCTGCGCTGACTCTTGAAATGAAGTCCTTTCTCGTCATTTACTATTCTAAGATCTCATAGTACGGGCGGGCAAGATAGCCATAAGTGACATACACAGCCCTAACCATCCTTTGCCAATTGCCGCCTGAAAATACGAGACGGAAAGCGTAACCGTTCTTTCTATCTTTCAAGACCGTAGTCCAGATATTCATCTGCGGAGGAGTCATAGCCGCCCAAGCGCCATTGTTCAAGATACCACCCAGTCCCAAGATAGCGCAGCCCTTGTCCTCCAAGACCTTCAGTTCATCGATGGTCATAGTGACAGACGGTACTTGGTCGCTCGCTGTATACAAAGCGAACTGACCGGCCCAACCGTCCGGATACAAGATCGCATAGTATTCGTCAGCAGTCACTTGCACCAGGCCGAGACAATGCTGTACTAGACTATGCGCCTCTCTGCTATCGTGGGAACTATCCTGCGTATTCTTGAAACAGAACTCATATTCCTGCCAAGTTCCCGTACTCCATCCGGGTGCGAGTTTCTTGGCCCAATCCCCATCTTCACTATAACCGGACGTGTGAGTAGTAGTGGATGTAGGTGTGTCTGCATTATCCCACCTGAACAGTTCAATAACCCCTTCCGGATCCCAACCTGTAAGACGGACGAAAGTGTCGGCGATCTTCCAGCTTTGATCGGCAGCATTATACTGGATGTATCCCTGGGACATAAGGGCCTTGCGCCCGTCTTTATCTATTGAGAATACGCCCGGGACAGCCCCTTGGATCCATTTCAGATTGGCAGCGGTGCCGAAGTTCTTGATCCTGTCCACCTTGTAATCCTTTGAGGCAAGCTTTACGGTTGCGGCATACCTGACGGTCCCATCCTTCTTTCCGAAAACCAGGGTACCGGAATAATTACCGGGGATAACGGTCAGGTACAGGTCTCCCGACAAAGGCTGGCCGTCCCGATAGACGCTCACGCGTGAATACTTGACGGCCCCGTCAGCTGTTGATGCAACCGCCGTCAAATCGGTCATATCGGCCGTGACATCTCCGGCAATGGTCACACCATTGTCTGCCACGAACGCGACAAAATTGATGGCAGTCTCCTCGGCGGGAATCGTAATCTTGATGACACTGGCAGCATTCCGGAACTCAAATTTGCCGTCTTTCTCTTCAGCGATGGACAGCGAGCTGTTGATGGTGCCATCCTGTTCACTGGGAATGGTCGTCGTGAAAACACCCGCAGCGCAAGTCGCGGACTGATTTGCAGGACAGATTGCATACTTGAGGACATCACCCTCATCCTTGGTTCCGGAGAAAGCGACACTCGTGCCGCTCGCATTGGCCGTGAAGGCGCCCTCAGCTTTGCCGGTGGCATCAAACACACTGATTTTGTCGCCGGCCTCCCAGGCTGTCTGAAGGCCGTCGATGGTTGCCCTCGTCGAGACGCCTGCCGTGGCATTGATGACAGCCGGGACGCGCTGCCCGATGGCAGCATCGTTAACATCCAACTTTGCACAAGAAACTGAGGCCATAGCTGCTACGGCGCACAGAATGATAAATACAGTCTTTTTCATGGCACAAAAGTTTAGAAGATGTTGTCGTTCTCCATCCCCCCGAAAGTGGGACTGTTGAATTCCGGTGTCTGAGATTCGCAAAGAACCTCACAAGTCGTGCAACGGACTTCCTCGAAGTCCGGAGCGACATACTTTTCTTTAATTACCATAATGATAGAGGTTTGTTATTGTTAGAGTCTGTAAGTCTCGTCATCAATTGATTTTTATTATACCAAAGGAAACCAGAGTACTATTCGGGGAAGTACAAAGTCCCTGATTCAACCATGAAAGTATCTATAGCTCCTTCTTCAGGAAGATACGTACTTACGTAACTGAACGAGCCACCCGGTAAAGCGTCTTCAATCACTGTAGACAATTCTGATGGACTTACTGCCTTCTTTGATGTATTTCCTCCGACATTGCTATAGGTGATCTCAACTTCACAGTTTTCTACTATGGCTCTCCATTGGATGGTTACTTTCCCGTTGCCGGAAGTGACAGACCGGATGGGACGCGGTGTAAGGGTTGCCTCGTACTGGGCGCCATAAGAACTCGATTCCGCCTCAGTAGGGACCGACATATCTCCATTCCCGGTATGATAAAGCTTAAAAATATGTTGCCCCTCTTCAACGGGCTCAAGAATGACTGTATAGTAGCGGTTATTGTCTAAACAGGAGACATCAATAGGAACTGTCGTTTCGTGTGCTCCATCATCCCACGTAACATAAAGATTCTTGATCCGGGGATCCGTATTCACCCTCCACTTGATTTGAACCCTGTTATGTCCGGCATTTGTGGAAACCGACTCTACCTTTGCAATATAATTCGTTTCCCCTTCACTATAGTAGCTGTTGATATTGTCATACATTCCACTACAGGAACAAAGGAAGAAACAGAAAAACGTTAAAGATATGAAGTAATGTGTTTTCATAATCATTATCAACTCTATGTTATTGCACGAGACTACCATAGAATGCCAATTCTCCTAGAACGATTCGTATCGGGTATGTCCAGTTTTCAGTAACTTTAAAGCGGATGTAGCGAACCGGCGCCGTGCTTATGCATTCCAGATCAAAACCTGCGAGTGCGGCCGCTTTGTCTTCATCTGTGATTTCCAGGTCACTTCCGGACGGTTTGTACATAGTAATATCATTCACATCGCTCAGCAACACCCAATCATCTTGCCACTCATTCACCCAATAGTCTGTATCTGTTCTTGAAAAGTCCGGTTCCAATGTTCCATACAATTTCCATATTTTCGGGCTGGCATTTTGATACGCACAATCTGAACGATGCCAGAGTACATAACGGCTGAGTACGACAGGTTGGCCCAGATCAATCGTAAAAAACACGGGAGAAAGGCTTACATCAGCCAACGAGAACATTCCATTATTCTTACTTGGCTTGCCGTCAAACAACCTCGAGAATTGGTTATTATCACTCTCATCACGCGGTAACCTTAATGGCTTAAAACCTTTGTGATCTATCTTCGTCTCAAAAAGTGGCGTCAATTCCTTATACAATGTGTCGGACAGGTTATTCCATCGATCCCGGACATATACGCCAAAATTCTCCGGCTTGGCTTCAAATCCTCTAAGATTAAAAAATCCCGAAGCAGCACTGGTGTATACAGTCTCGACCTCCTTAACGGTGCCGTCAGAGTCTTTCTGCAATATCCATAAAGAGACATTGGATTGAGACGGATTTTCCCAGTCCAAGGATACTCCACCAAAAGCCGGGCGCATGATTATGGACTCAAAAATAGAAATGACAGGTGGAGTCAAAGGATATATATCGACATTGACTCCTTGTGAATAATTACCACTTCTGTCAACACTGAATAATTGAACGGCCTGAGCATCTGTAGAACCGAATCCCTCTACGGTCAATGAGTTCGTGTACACAGAGGCGGAAGTTCTCCGTTTTTTCCCGTCTATGGTATAGACCGCTTCCACAAAGGCAAGATCTTCATCATCCGGTAAGTCATACGTTATCTTCGCTCCCCCGGGAAGGTTCTCCACGCTGACATTACTGACTGTATTGGGTGCAACGGAATCCGTGCCCGGTTGCCAGTCTATGGTTTGGACTTCACAGCTGACAAGAGATCCGCACAGGCATCCCAATAGTAATATTGTAACTTTTCTCATACTACTGAATTTTTTTATTACCACCCGTAATTCTGTACCAGATTATTATTTACACTGAGCTCGAGATTGCTGATTGGCTGCAAATAATTCTTAATGGTAAATGCCTTCGGCTCGTAAACAGTCTTGATCTGGTAATAATCCGCCTCATCCCTACCCAGAATATTCCATCCTTGCATCGGTTTTGAAAAGTCTTTTTGTGCTTCTTTCCAACGGATCAAGTCCCAATAACTATGTCCTTCAAAAGCCAACTCTATCAAGCGTTCCTGATGGATGATTTCACGCATACCTGATTTTGTCAAAGGCTTGGTAGGAACCGAAGAATGATTTGCCCAGCTATCCACGACTCCACCCAATGACGCGCGTTCCCTGACTTTGTCGATATAATAATACACTTCATCATCGGGCTCGTTTTTCACTTCATTCAGTGCCTCTGCATAAAGCAGGTACAGATCAGCCAGACGAATCATCGGAAACGAGTAATCATAATTAGTATAATCTGTATCACTCACCACAGAATTGGGATGGACCAGTTTTTTAATGCCGTAACCTGTAGCTGAATAATAATTATGCATAAAACGTCCACTGATCGATCCATTTTTCATAGCAGTGTAGTTTACTGCTGAATAATCGTTTTCCGTAGTTACGCCATTTCCGTATACGATACTTCCGTCAAAATAAAGCGAAGCATAGTAACGTATTTCCCGGTCAAAATTAAGTTTCGCAGTTGTATATCCTTCCCGGATCAGGAATTTTTCGCCAGCTGTCGATGTTCTGAGGTCATACCGGTTCGCATAATCCCAGGAATTGTCTTCGTCAATGGGAACTCCGTTCTTGGTATAAAACCGTTCGACCGTATTGATTGTCGGATTACCGACGCACGGAACGTGGGAAGATATAGCTCTAAGAATAGCCTGTCGGTGTATAAGACTTTTTTGAAGTCCTGACGAAGGTTTTGTACTACCCCATATTATCTCCGAATTCCATCGTTCTGTAACTGATCCACGGATGTTTAGTTTTTCCTTTGTGACTTCCGATAAACTATCAAATCCATTTGATTGGAAATAGTATAACTGAATTCCATTTTCTTCTGCGCAAAGGATGGCTTCCTTTATTGCGTCTGCCGCCGCAGACCATTTTTTTGCATCATATTCTTGCGGGAACAAATGAGTTCCCCGATTGTCCACCACACTTGAATAGTTGCTGTTCCCGTTAAACAAGGGGCTCGCGGCCAACACCAATAGTTTAGCCTTCAAAGCAAGAGCTATCGGTCTTGTGATCCGCCCCATTTCTTCTGTCACATTTTCAATAATGATGGGCAAATCCGGGACTGCTTCATCCAATAACCTTGCAATATAGTCCGTTACCTCATCCACCGTATTCCGGTAAACGGCGACTTCATCCATACCGGCGGAAACCGGCAGATTCTTGTCCACGATAGGGATCGGGCCATATTGACGGAAAAGGAAATAATGATAATAAGCTTTCAGGAATTTCACTTCCGCAATCCAACGATCCCTTAGCTCGTCATCAAGATCAGAAGGTAAATGTATGTTCTCAAGAAAGATATTGCAATCGCGGATAGCCGTCCAGAGATTAACGCCTCCTTTCAATCCCTCCCAAGTGTTGATATAGGGTGAGTTGGCTGACTGGCCATTTCGGACCATTTGGTATACATATTGATTGGCACCACCCTGTACGTAACTGAGTGTCAGGTTATCATTGATCATCCACAGCTCACGTCCGCCGAAGAAACCAAGATTGGTACTTATATCCGTTGGATCGGGTATATAGGAGTAGCAAGTGAACAAAAACTTCTCTGCATTATATCTGTTTGTAAATGCATTGTCGATCGTCGCAACGTTGTCAGGAACGACATCCAGGAAATCGCCACAACTTATCGGCAGAAAAGCGGCAAGCAACAGTATAATATATATTCTTTTCATTTTCATTGGTGTTAGAAGTTAATGTTCAGTCCGATGTTGACTACGCGCTGAAGCGGGTATCCGAACCCATTCCCAGCCATCTCAACATCCCAATCCTTGAAAGCACTGAGTACAAAGATATTGGATCCGCTCAGATAAAGACGGGCACTGTCAATGAGAATCTTATTCGTCCATTTCTTCGGTAAAGTATATCCCATCTCCACCGTTTTCAAACGCAAGAAAGCCCCATTCCTCAACCAATGGGTACTGTGTTGATTGTTGTTTGAAAGGGCATAAGTGGATAAACGAGGCCAGAAAGCGTTGACGTTATTATTGTCTTCTGACCAATAGTTCGCAGCTATCATCTCCAGCAATGCCTGATTATTGACAAACGGAGCGATTGAGCCGGGTGAGATATAGAAAGACGAACGACCTGATCCCTGGAAGAAGAATGAGAAATCGATATTCTTATAACCCAACGATGCTCCGAAACCATAGACGATTTCCGGAGTCGTCGGATAACCGATAGGAACCATGTCAAATGAATTGATGACACCGTCCTTGTTGATGTCTTTGTATTTAATGTCACCTGCCGTGTACTCACCAAATTCCTGAATAGGGGAATTCTCTACATCATATTTATCAACAAACAAACGTTCAGCTATCAAGCCCCAGGATTGTCCGACTTTCTGTCCTTCGTGCCTGAGCCAGGGAGTATCTTTGTAAGAGGGTTCTTCATATACCAGATATTTCGCTGTGGCATAAGTGAAATTCCCCATAAATGAAGCCCACAGACCATTCTTGAAAGACTGTGAGTAATTGACAGAAAACTCAACGCCTTCTCCTGACACTTCTCCGATATTTGATTGCGGAACAGCTTGAAGTCCCATCGTCGCAGTGATGTATGCCCGCTCCTGCAAGATATTCGTCCTGTGCTCCTTGAAATAATCGCCTTGTATCTCGAGATTATTGAACAGGGTCAATTCCACGCCGTAGTTTTGTTTGTATGACTTCTCCCAAGTAATATTGGGGTCTGCATATCGCGAAATGGAAACGCCCGTCTTACTATAACCGCGTTCATTTCCAAAGACATACCCTCGGCCGGAGTTGTTCATATTCACTTCCGAAAGATAGAAGAAACGGTCGGAAGAGCGTCCGATCTCATCATTACCTACCAAACCATAGGATGCTTTCAGTTTCAACTTGGTGATGACCTTCTTGATGGGTTCGAAGAACTTCTCATTGGATACCAGATAACCGGCAGCGATGGAAGGGAAGAAGCCGAAACGGTGCTCCTCGCTGAATCTTTCAGACCCATTATAGCCAAAATTCCATTCCAGGAAATAACGGGTGTCGAAATCGTATGTCAGACGTCCCGCCAGTCCCAGGTTCCTGTAAGGTAATGATAACTGCAAACTTCCGGAATTACCCACCAGTTTCTCATACGAGGTCAGTACAACGAGTGCGTTGATGTGATGTAAGTTCTTGATGGATGTATTGTATTGTAAGGCACCTTCAAAATAAGTCGTACTGTATACATTTTTCCCTCCTTCACTATAACTCAGATATTCTGTTCCGGAAGCATCATTCAATGGTGTCAAGTAATACGTATCCGTGTTCTTATTGTAATAATCCACTGCATAATAATAAGGATTATAATAACGGGATACGCTGAAGTCAGAATAACGGGTCGTATTGAACAACCCTCTCATAGACAGGCCTTTCAGTATAAAATCCAAATTTTGATGCAGTTCTATCTGTGCCAGCACCAATGTCTTGTCAGATTCTTTATACCCCCTGACAAGGTTGGCGTAAGGGTTGATATATTTACCGGAACCATAATTTCCGAAGAGAATATGTTTTGTGTAAATATTGGCTTCATCCGGTTCATAATACGCAGGGAACAGAACGGGATTCGTCTTCAACACCGATTCATATACAGCTGTACCACCGTCAATCGGACCGATATAATCGTCAAAAGTGCCGTGTAATCTGAACACAAGTTCTGTTGTAGGCGTGACATTGATATTCATGTTTCCTCGCAGCAGATACTTCTTCAGATTGATATTATTGTTGAAGTTGTTGCGCTTATCCACCTTCAATATACCGTTGTCCTGATTGACGGCAGCTGCGATATAATAGCGTGCAATTTTACCACCGCCGCTGACATTCAGATTCACACGCTGATTGAAAGTATAATCTTTGAACAGCATTTCCTGCCAATCCGTACAAGGATAGACATAGGGATTGCCCTTCCCTGTCATAGCGATCTTCTCATCCGAATAAACCAACGCTCCCAAAGGATCACGGGTTTTAACGGCCTCGTTATGCATCGTCATATACAGTTGCGGGTCCTTTACCAGTTTGATATTGCTTACCGGTTCGGACAAGCTGTTTTCGATTCTGATATTCAGCTTTGCCTTTCCCTCTGCTCCTTCCTTGGTTTTCACCATAATAACCCCATTTGCTCCCCGGGCTCCATACAGTGCCGTAGCACTGGCATCTTTTAAGATTGAAAAGCTATCAATATCATCCGTATTCAGACGCGCAAGATCGTTTGACGTCAATTCCACACCGTCGATCAGGATCAACGGATCCTTTTTGCCGGCTCCGAACGACGTGACGCCACGGATAAAGAAGGATGAATTATCTTCTCCCGGTTCACCGCTTCGCTGATAGGAAATGACGCCGGCCAGACGACCGGCAAAAGCAGTAGTCAAGTTGCTGCTGGGGACCTGAAGCTTATCCGGTGCAATGGTCGTAATGGATGAAACGACGCTTTCCTTCTTCTGTTTTGCGAACGCGACAACCGTGAGGCCTTCGAGTTCATTCCCTTTATCATGCAATTTAATGTTTACCTTTTTCTCATCACCTACCGTAATAATCTGATCTTCCATCCCCAAAAAGGAGACAATCAGTTTATCACCGCGGGAGACGGTAATTGAATACGATCCGTCCAAATCCGTTACTACGCCACGCGTGCTTCCGACCAGCACCACGCTCGCCCCTGGCAATGGTTTTCCGTGCTCATCCAAGACCTTGCCTTTTAGAGTGAAAACATCCTGTTGTTGATCGACGGCTAATGGAGTATCATAACCGACTACTTCTCGAGAATGACCGGAGAAGGAGATGAATAGAGTGCATAACAACAAAAACGATTTTGTTGTAAAAGGCCAATGGTTAGTTTTTGTCATAACTAATTCATGGTTATTAGTTCTACTTTATTCCAAACAAGATATCCACTATTTCTGTCTGGGGAACCCTCATTTGTATGATAATTGCCAACAAAAACCATATTTTTCTTGACAAAACAGACCCAACTTGTTTCGTCTTGGAGCAAATATAATACAATTGGAAATAATTACAATAAAAAACGGAACAAATAAATGCCCCGTTCATTAATGAAAAAGTTTAAGAATTGTTTGCTATTATTTAATAACCTGCATCAAGGGTGCCAGATGTATTCTCATGGCCATACGAAACTCATCCGCAGTACCATTCTTCAAAATTGAATATAAGCCGGCATGGGTCATGGCTTCGTAACCAAATTCCCTGATAGAAGGAGTATACAACGTGAATAGATACCGTATTATTCCCTGAAAATCAATGAGAGGTTTATTGTTTGTCATTTCCATCAATAAAGTATGGAATTCCGCATCGAGTTTGGCAATCTCAGCAGATACAGTTCTCTTCTGAGAATCATCGCCTGTCAATAGTTCAATATACAATTCCCTCTCCTTCTTGACCAAGTCGCCTAACTTATCCATCATTTCAGGATTTTTTCCTTCAAAGATATAATCGGCGGCTCCAATCTCAATCACCACCCTTAAACGTTTCAGGTTCTTCTGAGTCAAATCATCAACCAAGCCGGAAGAAATCACCATCTTGAGGGTGGAAAACACATCGGGAGCTATCAGACGGCTTCCAGACTTGGGCCGGGTTTCAATCAATCCCAGGATGCGGAGACTGCTGAGTGCTTCACGTACAACAACTCTGCTGACGCCAAGAATCTGAGTCAATTCCTGTTCCGTAGGTAACTTATCAGACTCTGGGTCTGCAGCAATATATTCAAGAATACGTTTCTGGGTCAGTTCTACAAGATTCTGATTCATGTTTGTTGAATATCAAGAATAACGAAATTATATAATAAAACTTTTTATAGCAAGAACTTCCACTTATATGCAAAGATATTGAAAAATCGTATAGTTCTTTTTATCTTTGCCATACAAGTCTGCACGCCGTGGTACCTCGAGTCCACAAAGCGATATAGGAGATCGTGCCTATGTCGCCTTTTTGTTTTTATGGACCACTGCGTGCTGATTGTCAAATAGTTACAATATCAAACTTAAGCTTTAGACAGTATGGCAACACGAAAGGAATCAATACGATAAAGATATGACTACTGAAATTGACAAGATCGCACAAATGGACTATGCATTTGAAAAGGGGGTCGAGAAAGGTGTCGAACATGGTCTTGAACAGGGACGAGTGGAAGGGCGAATGGAAGGGCGGGAAGAAGGGCGAGAGGAGGAAAAAGGGACGTCGCCCGAAATCTGAAGCGCCTCAATGCTCCCCTCGAGATGATGTGGCAGAATTTGTCGCCGTTGTTATTCTGCTTATATCCCATCATAAGGTATATCACGGATTCGGGTCACGCCCCGTCTTGGAGTTGGGCCAGGAAATACTATTGCGGCCGTCAGGGGTGATGTACTCAATCTGGTCGGGTTTTTTGAAAAACCTTTTGCCGTTCTTCAGCCAGAAATCGGGATAACAGTAGCCCAGCCCCTTGATAAATCTCGAGGTACCAAAAGACTCTCTGGGAGTCACATCCAGCATGGCGAGAGCGTATGGATCGCCAATCTGGCGGAAGAGTTCGGAATAAGGATCGTCAAGATTGAAAGTATGAATGCCATCCATCCCCGACAGCCAGGCGGCGTATGCCTCTGAGCGGAATCGGTCTTCCATATTACCGCCAACGATCTTTCCGGTCTCATCCATATCCATCAGCGAAAGCCGCCGTTTCTCCATCGAAGCGTATGCAGGCACGTTGTATTTCCTGGCAAACGGCGGGAAATCCTTCCAGGGTTCGAGCTTGATATAATCGTTGACAAACAACAGATCGACAAGGTCTTCCTTGAGCCATTGCTCATAATCGATACCCGTGAGGCGGGAGTACTCCCGGGAGTCCGGGACCCGGACCGCCAGCAACAGCGGACGGCCACGCCTGAGCCCTTCTTCATCCATGATAGCCCGGAGTTTGCGCATCATGTCGTTGATCATCTCACGCTCCTCATCCGAAGCCTCACCCCCCTTTATCACCGAAGGGAACAGCTGCAAATGACGGAACCAGTCCAGTTCAATGCCGTCGACATCATAATTCTCCACCACCTCCCGGCAGCACTCCAGCAGTTTATTCCGAACCGGATCGAGCGCATAGTTGAAACTGAGCGGGGCACTCCCGAAACCGATCAGATACTCGGGATGCTCTTTCTTGAAATCCGTCAACAACTCAGGCGTAGGAGTCGTATCGTGCCTGTCATTCATCCGGTGCGACCAGAAAATCTCAATGTCGTGCTGATGGCAGAACTTGACGGCCAACTCCAGAGCATCCGTACCCATCGCATCCAACTCATTGAAACACCTCGTCATCCCGAAACGCTTCTGGACCAGACGGTTTTTCCCCCGATGATGGCCTCCGAAGGTAATACCCGTGCAGTAACACACAGTGTCCACCTGCGAGCCAGGCAAGCCGAGGAATCTCTTCGCAAGAAACATCTCCCGGGAAACGATTTCACCCGGAGCCAGCTGGACGTCGTTGCCGTCATTGTTGCTGATGATACGCCTGGTCCGCCACCGAGCCTTGTGTCTGGCCTCCGTCAGCTTATCCAGCGCTTTCTGCTCTTTTTTTGAATGTCTGGGAGCAAACGTGTCCGCTCCGGCCTCTGCACTTGTCGCAGAGGCCGTGAGGGACGGGATGGAGAGAGCTCCCAGCATCATCCCCATCCTTTCGATAAAATCCTTTCTAGTCATCAATTGATTTCGTAGAAAGGACGCGCACAGTATCCGTAAGAAGTCTCCAAGCCTTTATACAAGCGAGTCCAATTACCGCTTGTATATACAAAACGGAAAGCATTTGCCACCTTTGAACCTGTACGCACGGTAGTCCAAAGATTCATTTGAGTCGCCGCTTTCCAAGTAATTGTATTACCTTTATTCAAGTAACCGCCA
>JAEEGL013947144.1_pt1 | contig 13488 bp, 10 predicted proteins | sample 9134231 | NCBI WGS metagenome assembly JAEEGL01 (sample SAMN16246548, study PRJNA631951) | gut metagenome | biome: gut microbiome; feature: rumen; material: fiber-attached | host: Bos | place: Iran: Karaj | collected 2018-10
CCGCGCCACACCGTCCGCGCCCCTCTCTCCGAACATGGGCAGTCCCGCGTGCCAGCGGAAGAAATCATACTGGGGGAGAAATTCGGGCATCTCCCCATCCAGCACCCGCAAAAAGTTTTCCTTTTCCGTCAGATGTGCCATTCATAATCCTCCCTTTCACGTCCTTGTCATGATTATACTATTTTTGCCTTTACAATGCAATTATTTTTGTGCATTTTCCCAGCGATATTCTTACGTCACTTTTGCCAAATTCCTTGCTCTTTTTTTGGCAACAGTGGTTTCTGCTATTACCTTGCCGCTCTCCGTCGTGTATGATATATCATTTGATTGCACATACGCTGACAGGAATCGGATATTTCTTTTTGAAATAAGCAAATAATTGAATAAAGTCTTCATCTGAATCTCTGAAAATACGCTGATTTTCGTGGATATTCATGTTATGCTCGATCGTATCAAGAACAGAGCCCGATATATTGGAACAGTGATCAGATACCCGCTCCAGATCCGTAAGCAGATCAGACCACACGAATCCGGCCGCAACCGAACAATCGCCTTTTTGAAGACGAAGAATATGCCGGGTTCGCAATTCTTCTTTCAGCTCGTCAATGACCTGTTCAAGAGGCTCGGTTTTATGCGCAGCTTCATAATCAGTCTTTGAGAACGCTTGATAGGCAAGATTGAGAATTTCAATGACTGCCGCGCTGACGATTGTGTATTCCTCCGCGGCCCGGCCGGAAAAGCTGACTCCTTTTTGCACCAGCTCCTCCGCAGATTCCAGGATGTTGACCGCATGGTCGGCAATGCGCTCATAGTCACCGATCAGCTTCATATATTCGGTCGCCTTCACGCTTTCCTCATCACTGAGACTCCGGGACGTCAGTTTTAACAGATATGTTCCGATGACATCCTCAAACCGATCCGTTTCTTTCTCTGCTTTCCGGATGCTCTCCGCCGTTTTCTCCTCGTATTTCAGAACGCAGTTCACGCTGAGCTTCAGCGCGTTGATCGCGGCAATCGCCATGCGGTCAAGGATCTGTTCGCACTGACTGAGCGCAAGCGCAGGGCTTGCGAGCAGGCGCTCATCAAGCTCATTTAGCTTTTCGGGTTTCTCCGCGTCAGGGATGATCCTGCAAACCATCTTTTCAAGCACCGCACTGAGAGGGAACATCAGAAGCGTACAAAGAACATTAAAAACAGAGTGGAACACCGCTATTCCCATAAGGCTGGCCGATTCTGCCAGGAGCATTGGGGCGATGGCGGCTTTCGCAAGGCAGAAAACCGTCAGGCAGGCCGCCGCGCCGATGACGTTGAAGCTGAGGTGTACAAGCGCGGCGCGTTTCGCATTCTTACTCGTGCCGACGGAGGAGATCAACGCCGTAATGCAAGTGCCGATGTTCTGCCCCATGATGATCGGAACAGCCGCACCGTAAGTGACGGCGCCTGTCGAGGCAAGTGCCTGCAGAATGCCCACAGACGCAGAGCTTGACTGTATGACGGCGGTGAGGACCGCGCCGGCGAGAACGCCGAGGATCGGATTCGTGAAAGCAAGGAACATCTGCTGAAATTCAGGCACATTCCGAAGGCCCGAAACAGCGCCGGACATGGTTTCCATGCCAAACATCAGCGTGGTAAAGCCAAGGAGTATCAATCCCGTATCTTTTCGCTTGCCGCTCTTCGACATCATATAGAAAAAGATACCGATCAACGCAAGGAGCGGCGTAAATGACGAAGGCTTCAACATGCTGATAAAGAAATTCTTACTGTCTATTCCCGCGAGGCTTAAAAGCCATGCTGTTACAGTGGTGCCGATATTCGCGCCCATGATGACATTGATTGACTGCTTGAGCGTCATGAGCCCTGAATTCACGAAGCCGACCACCATCACCGTTGTTGCCGACGAACTCTGGATCACAGCAGTCACGGCGAGGCCGGTGATCAGCCCCGCGAATTTATTGCTTGTTAAGCGGCCAAGAAGCAATTTCAGCCCATTTCCGGCGCGTCTTTCCAGAGCCTGGCCCATCAGCGTCATGCCGAACAGAAACAGGCACAGGCCGCCGATCATACTCAATCCATCAAAAAAATCCATAAAGCTTTCTCCATTCTTGTTTTAGTGTCAAGAACAGAGTAGCGGTCCAACATCAAATGCTCTATCCGTCTCTTGTAAAATCCTTGTAAAACGAATGCAGAAAAGCAGGGGCCGAAGCCCCTGCGATCCCTTATATCCGCTGCCGGTTTTATGTTTTACGATTTCGGCATTCCTGCTTTCTGTATATCGTATGCTTCCCCTTGTTTTGGTCCATTCGGGAGGGTAACGACAAACTCTGTCCCTTTGCCGAGCTCACTGTTGACAGATATGGCTCCGTTATGGATTATCACGGCATGCTTTACGATGGAGAGCCCGAGCCCGGTACCGCCGACTTCTTTGCTGCGGCTCTTGTCTATGCGGAAAAAGCGCTCGAAAACTCTTTCCCTGTTTTCTGCCGGTATGCCGATACCGGTATCTTGAACAGACAGCCTCGTCTCGTGTTCGGACGGAAGCACGCCAATGGTTACGCTGCCTCCCGCATGATTATACTTGATCGCGTTGTCGCAAAGATTGTAAACGATGCTGTACAGCGTTTGGGGAACACCCCACAGCGGAGCGCTTGTCCCTTTCAGAACGAGGGTGATGTTCAGCGCCGACGCAGCAGCGTCGAGGCTGTCAACCGCGTTTTCAGCAATACGGTACAGGTCACACTTTTCCCAACGCAGCTCTGCGCCGCCGCTGTCAAGCTCTGCCAAATCGATGATATCTTCGACAAGTCTCGTCATGCGGGAGGCTTCACCGCGAATCTTCGCCGCAAAAGGTTTGATATCCTCCTCTTTGACCATTCCGTTTTCAAGTAATTCGGCATAGCCGGAAATAGCATGAAGGGGAGTTTTCAGCTCATGAGACGCATTTGCGGTAAACTCCTGCCGGATCAGCGCCGTTTTTTCTATCTGCGCCTGATCCAGCTTTAATTGGTTGCGCTGTGCCGCAATATGCCTGAGCAGCGGTTCGATTTCCTGATAGTTTTCTTTCCCAAAATACTGTTCCGGCTTTTCCGGATCGATTTCATTGATGGGCTTAACGATCAGTTTTGCAAGTCGCGACGCAAGAATGAACGTCAGGATGAGGGCGATCAGGATTACTATGCAGATCGGCTGAGCAAATCCGAGAATAAGCGTCCAAACCGCCAGCTGCATGATGGAGAGTCTGAGAACGGAGCCATCGGGGAGCCGCTTGGCGGCGTATAACTGCTTGTCCGAAAGCGTACTGGAATAACGCGAGGATTCACCATACCCCTCTTTCAGCGCCTCTTTGACTTCTTCACGTTCCAGATGATTCTCCATGGCGGCCGGATTTGCTTCGCTGTCATACAGGACCGTACCATCGGCTCCGATCCATGTAATGCGATAGCCTTCCGTATTCAGATTTTCAAAATAACTTTCCCCGGTTTTTGCAACGCCCTGTGAGGCAAGCTCTGTTTCATTTTTCAGCTGATGCTTTTGAAGGGACGAGAAATAGCTGTAGGTGATGCCCATGATGAAAACAAAGGAGGCGAGAAACACCGACAAGGCAACGATCCAGATACCCTTGAATATTTTACCGCTCATTTCTTCGCCCCCATTCTATAGCCGACGCCGCGCACCGTTTCAATCAGATTCCCTGTTTGCGCAAGTTTTGTTCGGAGCGTGCCGATATGGACATCAACCGTCCTTGTTTCACCGATGAAGTCGTTCCCCCAGATCTCAGATAAAAGAATTTCTCTTGTAAAGACCCGTTCGGGGTTCTCCATAAACAGCTTCAACAGTTCATACTCCTTCAAGGTCAAGGAAACCGGCGTCCCATATACGGTAACCGTGTGTCTGCTTTTGTCAAGAGCGATCCCGCCGCAGGCCAGTACCTCCGTCTGCTTCGGCGCGGCTCTCCTCAGCACGGCCTTGATCCTGGAAACCATTTCCATCATGCCGAAGGGCTTTGACAGGTAATCATCTGCACCGCTGTCCAGGCCAATGACCTTGTCGTATTCGCTGTCTTTCGCCGTAGCCATGATAACAGGAATGTCCGCGGTCACAGGCGAAGCTCGCAGTGTTTTTAAAATCGTCAATCCGTCTTCGTCTGGAAGCATAACATCCAATATGATAAGCGACGGCTTTTGCTCTTTCATCGCAGGCCAGAAATCGCTCGCGCTTTCAAATCCCCTTGCATCAAACCCGGATGCCTTCAGCGTATATACCATCAAATCACGGATGGCGCTTTCGTCTTCGACGCAGTAAATCATCGTGCAACCTCCTTTTCTATTTTTTATTATAGGTCGGCATTGTAAATCTTGTAACCACAATCATGTAAAAATAACGTAAAGTGCGGACCTGTTCTGAAACAGCTCGGCATCAACTGCGGCAAGCCTTCAAAGGAAGCCTTCGCCAAGCTGATCCATATCCCGAAAAAGACTTTCCCGCTCAAGACCCGGCCGTACCGATCCGGGAGGAAATAGCTCATAAACCCAAAAACCGGCATGTCGCGTACTTTTCAGTACGCAGCATGCCGGTTTTTTCATCGCTCAGCCTGAGAAGCGTTCTTCTCGGGGCGCGGGGCGGGACTGGGCCCATTCAATGCAGGCTCCGCAGGGCGGCGCGGGCCCGGGCGCTGTCCCGCTGACGGATCTCAATGGAATAGTTGTCCAGGCTCTCGTCGGACAGCAGCTTCGCCTGCAGGCCGAAATTCGTCACGGTCGGCCCGCGGGAATTGGCCATGGAACTGCCCATGTTCGCCATGCTCTGGGCGGCCAGCCGCTCGGTGGCCGTATAGGTCCGGGTGCGGAAGGGGATGCCCGCCAGCCGCAGGGAGGACTGCATATCCTCGAAGCGGTTCCGGTCCTTGCCGTTGTAGAGAGTCATCCAGCCGAAGCGCAGCCCGTCCGGCAGGCTGCGGATGCGCTGGCGCAGGGCTGCGTCCTCCTTGTCCTGCAGGCGGAAGTGAAAGCGCAGGTCCTGCTTCGGCAGGGAGACGCCCTCCGTGGCGGGGCGCAGGCGTTCGGCCAGCTCCGCGGCGTCCGCGGCATCCGTCAGATCCTCCCGCTCCATCAGCTCCAGCAGCCGCCCCAGAACGGCGTGGGCCTCCTCCACGTTCTTTTCATAGCTGCGCACGACCTCGGCAATGCAGGAGGGGTCCTCCCGCATGCGGGCGATCTGCTCCACGGTGAAGCGGGCACGCCGCAGCGTCGCCACCGTGCGCAGGGCCTCCACGTCGGCCTCGCCGTAGTCCCGGAAGCTGCGGCCGTTCAGCTCCCGCGCCGCGGGCACCACCAGCCCCCGCGCCTCGTAATAGCGGATGGTCTTTTCTGTGAGCCCCGTGGCCCTCGCCGCTTCCTTGATCTTCATCACAGCGCCCCCTTCGCCTTGTCCTTGAGGCTATTGTAGCTTATCCCCTTAGGGGAGAGTCAAGAGGTATTTGGTGGTTTTTTTGAGTTTTTTAGGCAGTACGGGGAACAGGGAGAACGCATTGAGTATTGAGTTTTGAGTTTTGAGAAAAACGGAGGGCGGCGATTTGCCGCCCTCCGTATGGATAGATCCCTGCCACAGGCGTGCGCCGAAGCTGTTTTTGCTCTCATCGTTCGACCTGCCGCGCGGCGCGTCGTTTCAGGCTCTTGCTGCCCCGTACCGAAGCGCAGAATATCTTTTATCTTTTATTTTTTATCTTTTATTTCTTATTTTTAATTCAGTATCCCCCAGCGTTCCTTCATCGTCAGGATGCGGCCGACGCTTTCGTTGAGGCGTTCTTCCGTGAGCTGGCCGTTCTTCACGGCGTCCACGAGGGCCTGGGCGGCCCGGTCCGGATCGGCGGGGCCCAGCAGCATGTCCACGCCCGCCTGCACGACCCGCACGGCGATCTCCCCGATGCCGTAGTGATCGGTCATGGCTTTCATTTCCAGCCCGTCCGTCATCACGACGCCGTTGAAGCCCAGCTCCTGCCGCAGCAGGCCCGTGACCAGCTCGTAGGAGAAGGAGGCAGGCTCCTCCGACACGTCGGACACGATGAGATGGCCCACCATCACGGCGTCGGCGCCCGCGTCGATGCCCGCCTTGAAGGGCAGCAGCTCTCCGGCGCGCAGCTCATCCAGCGTTTTCCGGATCACGACGGAGCCGTAGTGACTGTCCGTTGAAGAATCGCCGTGGCCGGGGAAGTGTTTGAGGGTGCAGGCCACGCCGCCCTCATGGAAGCCCTCCACCGCGGCAGCCACCAGCTCGGCCGCCTGCTCGAAATCGTCGCTGTAGGCCCGGTCCCCGATCACGGTGTTGGCGGGATTTGACCAGGTATCCGCCACGGGGGCCAGGTCCATATTGAAGCCGAAGCGCAGGATGTCCCCCGCAATAGTGCGGGCGTTGCTTTCGGCCTTCTCGGTCCCCTGGTCCTTGTAGCTGAGCATGGGCCCGATCTGTGTGGTGTCCAGCGTCTTCATCAGGCGGCCCACCCGGCCGCCCTCCTCGTCCAGCGTCAGCAGAAGTGGGAGCTTCGAGAAGCCCTGCACGCCATTCAAAAGGTCCTTCAGCTGCTGCTCGCTCTGGATATTCCCCGTGTTGTAGACGAAGCCGCCCACGGGGCATCGCTCCAGCGCCTTGCGGGTGGTCTCACCCGCCACGGTAACGGGGCCCACGCCCGTGAGGCCCTCGGGGGTAACGATCAGCATCTGGCAGGCCTTCTCGTAAAGGCTCATTTCCGCCAGCAGTGACGTGACCTTTTCGGAAAGGGCGGGTTCCTCCGGCTCGGGCTCCGGTTCCGGCTCAGGCTCGGGCTCGGGTTCGGTCGGCTCCGGTTCCGGCTCGGGCTCCGGCTCCACCGCGGGGGGCGCGGGCTCTGCCGGCTCCGGTTCCGGCTCCACCGCGGGCTGCGCCGATGGGCGGCCCCCCTGGGCGCTGAGGGTCATGTCCTCCTGCAGCGTGGGCAGGCTGCAGATGAAAAAGAGCGCCGCCACCGCCAGAAAGGCCAGGATGGCCAGCGCCAGTATCAGCTTCACCGCGGTGCTCCCGCGTCCTTTTCTTGCCTTTTGCATGGTTTCCTTATCTCCCCGTCTCCGCCGCAGCCTGCGGCGTTTTTCCCCATTATAACAAGCTCGTCCACTCTTTTCAATCATTTTTGCGGTGAAATGGAATGAGCTCTCAGAAGCGCATGACGAAGCTCCAGCTGCCGATGCTCCCTTTTCCGTAAGAAAATCGCTGCGCGTCGAACTCCGTAAAGCCGTTTTTCTCGTAAAACCTCCGGTTTCCCTCGGAATTGGTGAAGAGGGAAAAGGTCTCGGCGCCCTCTTTTTTGACGTAAGGGATCAGACATTCCTGCAGAAAGCGGCTGCCTATGCCCCGGCCTTCTTCCTCCCGTGCCACGGTGAGCAGGCTCAGATACCAGTTTTGTCCGCCGAGTCCGTGGCAGGGGGCGGAGGCCAGCTTCTCCATGGCGTTCCAGGCGTTCACGGGGCCGGAGCCGCCCCGGCGCAGCACCCCCAGCCAGCCGCAGCGCAGATAGCACAGATCCGTGGGCTTCCGAAAGGCGGGGGAGCAGAGCTGCGCCACCGCCAGGAGCCTGCCGTCCTCCCGCGCCGTGAGGAACTTCACCTCCGGCTTTGCCCGGTTGGCTCTGAACTCGCAGAGCAGCAGCGCATCCAGAAAGGCTTGCCTGCGGGCCTCCTCCGGGAGATAGAGGCTGAAATATTCGTAATCGTAAAAGGCCCGGGCAGCCAGCGCCGCACAGCCGCGCAGCTCCCTCGGGTCCATCGCCGTATAGTCGATCATGGGTTCATCCTTTCCGGGCGGGCCGCCGCGTCATCCGTTCTCGATCTCCTCGATCAGCGCCTGGTAGACCACGTGCAGGTTCTCGTTTTCCCGCCGCAGATCGTGAACCAGGCTGACGGAAACGGAAAGCAGCAGCTCCAGGCCCACGGCGGGACAGGCCCGGCAGAAGCTCTGGAAGGTCTCGCGGCGGAGGCAGAGGGTTTTGCACGCCGTCCTCGTGCGGACGGTGGCGGAGCGGGGCCCCCCGTCGATCAGGGCCATTTCCCCGAAGGAGCAGTGATAGTCGTCCCGCAGGGAGGCGGCCACGTAAGGCTCCCCGAAAGGCGTCGTTTTCAGCACGTCCACGCTGCCCTCCAGGAGCAGGAACATTTCGTCCCCTTCCTCGCCCTCCCGCAGGATCTCCGTCCCGGCGGGAAAGTCTTTGGGCTCCAGCACCTCGGCCAGGCGGACCAGGTCCTCCTCCGGCAGCCTGCTCAGCAGGGGAAAGGTCTGCAGCCCCCGCACCACGTCGTCTCGATGCTCCATGTCACTTCTCCTCCGTCAGCACGATCACGCCCATATTCATGCCCAGAATCCCGTCCTCGGGCGGATTGAGCAGCGGATGGTTGCGCTCGGCGTCCTTCACCGTTTTGAGCCGCTGGATGACCTCGCCGTAATTGCTGGATTTCATGGCCTCCGCCAGAATGGCATGCTTGATGGTCTTTTCCGCGCCCATGTTTTCCACAAGGCCCAGGGCCAGAATACCCTTCTCCCCCTTGAGCCAATGGGCCAGCTCCCCGTAGCTCTTCCCGTGCCAGCCCTCCCCGATGGGCAGGATCTGCAGGCTCATGCCGTTCCCGCTGCCGAACATGGCCCGCAGGACGTTGGCCATGCCCGTGTAATTGGTGGCCGTGGAGAGGATGTAGCGGCTGTATTCCTCCGTATAGATGACCTCGTCGCAGTGCTGGGCCTCCAGATAGTTCCGGTAGCGCTCCGTCTGCACCAGGGCGCAGACGTGGCAGCGTGGATTGAGCGTTTTGATCATCAGCGTGCAGACAAAGATGCGCGAATCCACCAGCTCCGCATCCAGGCTCTCGTGGTTCTCGCCCAGGACCAGGGCCGTGGCGGCCTGCTTCACGTTGGCGCTCAGCAGGGTCTGCTCCTCGGTGAAATCCCCCCGGATGTACTTAATCCCTTTCAGCTCCTTGTCCATAAGCAGGGACTGCATTTTCAGCTCCGGCGCGTTGTTGACGATCACCACGTCCTCCGCCGTCAGATGGTCGGACTTGCGGAGAATATCACCGATCAGCGCCTTGACGTCGTTTTTCCAGCCGAAAATGACCACGTGTTTCGATAAAGCCTGCACTTTTTTGATCCTCCTTGCGGGACTGTTGGTATATGCATTGATTTTGGAAGAAACGAAGCCGATGATCGTGGAGAGAAAGAGCATGCTGACGAGGATGAAGATCATCAGCAGCCCCCGGCCCTCCCAGCTTGTGGGCACGTAGTCCGTATATCCCCGGCTCAGCAGGATATTCAGGTTGTTCCAGAGCAGGATGTCGAGAAAGCTCTTCTTCCCGCCCGGCCCCAGCTCTGCCAGCCAGTAAGCGTAGCAGAGCACCGTATAGAGGGCGACGGCCCCCAGCAGCACCAGGAGCCAGGAGCCCGCGGTGCGTTTTTTCAGTTTTGAGAGGAATTTTTTGAATCTCATGTTTTCAGTTCCCCACGGTCGAAGAATGGGCCGGGCCTCCGCTCAGAAGAGGAAGCCCGCAGCCAGATAGAGCAGAAAGGCGGCGGCGGAAAGCAGCAGGCTGTAGGGCAGCCGCGAGCGCAGCAGGGCGCGGGGCTCGCAGCCCACGGCGCTGCCCACGGAGAGCGCGTCGCTGGTAAAGACGCAGTTTTTCTCCCCGGCGATGCCCGCCGCACAGACGGCCCCGATGCAGAGGGAAAGGTGCAGCCCGCCCAGGGAGGCCATACGCAGGGCGATGGGAAAGCCGATGACGTACATGGCCCAGGAGGAGCCGAGGGCCACGGTCAGCAGCGTGAAGACCAGAAAGAGCATGGCCGGGACCAGGGGCGTGAGGGGCCCCATGGCCTGCATCACGGAGGCAAAGAAGGCATCCATGGTCTCCTGCTCCAGCATGGAGGAGAAGCACATGGTGAGCAGGTAGAGCAGGATCGGCAGGACCATGCCCTGGATGCCTGCCACCAGATTTTCCCCGAACTGCTCGGGGGACATGAGGCCCTGCCCACAGTAGAGGAAAAAGAGGAAGAGCAGCGTTGCCACCAGGCCGCAGGCGCTGTCCAGCACCAGGCTCCCGCTCCATATACTGCGCACGGCCAGGCTGGTCACCGCCAGCACGATCACGGGCAGCAGCAGATTGCGGGGATGGCCCCATAGCTTCGTTTCCTCCTGGGGAAGATAGGGCTCCGAGCCCTCGGGCCAGAGCTTTCCTTCGGTCTTGACCCGCTGCTCCGCCCGCCGCAGGGACCTTGTAAGCGGGAGCTTCCCGAAGCAGAAGAGCAGCATGGCCAGCAGGGTGAGGATCGAGAAAAAGTTGAAGGGGATGGCCCGGCAGAAGATCGCGGCCCCCGTGCCGGGTACGCTGGCCCCGATGGTGCCGATCACGAAGATGCCCCAGAGGGAGAAGGGCAGGAAGGAGCTGAGCACCGTGGGCAGCAGGCTCAGCAGCAGGCCCGTTTTCTCCCGGGGGAGCTTCTGCTCGTCCGCTGCGTTGCGGATGGTGCTGGCCGCGCAGAGCATGTTCAGACAGTCGTCGATCGCCGTCACGGCCATCACGCCCAGGGCCCCGAAGAGGACGCCCCGGCGGCTGCGCAGCTTCCGGTCCGCCCACTTCTGCAGGGCGGTCACGGCGCCGGAGGCCTCCACCAGCGTGGTCACGGCCCCCATCAGCGCCATGACCAGCACGGTAAAGACGTTGTCCGCGTTCTTCATGGCCGTCATCAGCGCGTCCGTATAGCTGGGGGCCAGGCCATTGCGGTAAAGCAGCAGGGCCGCAAGCAGCCCGGCGACCACGAGAGATTCCAGCGTCCGCTTCGTCAGGAGCACGTAGACCACCATCAGCCCCAGAGGCAGCAGGAACACGGGTCCTGCCCCGGCCCGGGGGGCCAGCAGCAGCGTCAGCACGAAAAAGGCCGCCAGGGCCCCGTATTGGATCAGGATGCGCCGCAGGGTCAGCGGCGTCTGGTTGGAGGGGGCCTGCAGGATGCCCCGGCGCATGCTCGAAAGGGTGAGGAGCTGGGTGTGCTTGCGGGTCACCTGGGCATAGACCTGCTTCATCATTTCGCCGTAGAGGCCCGGGTGGCGGCTGAGGATCTCCATCATATCCTCACTCTTCAGCTTATACACCGCCGTGCGCCCCACGGAGCGGACCGTGGAAAGCCGCCGCTGGCCGGAGAGGACCCCGTATTCTCCGAAATACGTCCCCTCCCGCATCACGTTGATCTGCGCACCCTCCCGGTCCAGCACCGCGCAGGTGCCGGATTCCAGGAAATACATGCCGTCCGGCTCCTCGTCGATGCGGCAGATGTCCTCGCCGTGGCTGAAAGACAGCCGTTCCAGCTTTTCCCGGATGGCGGCGCACTCCGCCTCGCCCTCCGCATCGTCTCCGAGGGCGAAAAAGCGGCGCAAATATGCGTCGTCTATCGCAGATTTTGGCATCCGGTCCTCACTCCGTCCGTTTCTTTCTCAGCAGGGATAAACCGGCGAATCCCCCGGAGGCGCTGTGCCCCGGGGGGATCGCCGTTGATTTTCGGGAAACTTACAGGCCGTAAACGTCCATAAAGCGCAGCAGCATGGCGGCGGTCTGCGCCCGCGTGGTGGGCTCGCCGGGCAGCAAGGCCCCGTCCGCCCCGTTCAGGATACCGGCGCCCACGGCCCACTGCATGGCCTCGACGGCCCAATCGCTCACCGCGGCGGCGTCGGAAAAACCGTCCAGCGCCGTGCCCGCATAGGCGGCAGTCTCCAGCCCCGCCAGCTCCGCGTAGCGCCGAAGCATCACGGCGGCCTGCTCCCGGGTCAGCTCACCGGCGGGAACGAAGCTCCCGCTCATACCGAGGATGATCCCCTTGTCCAGGGCCCAGCGGGCAGGGGCGGCGTACCAGGACCTGGGCACGATATCCTCCATGGTGGTCTCGCCGTCGATCACGACGGCTCCGTCCGCGCCGCTGTGCAGGCGGGAAAGCATGGTGACGAACTGGGCGCGGGTCGTGACAAGGGCGGGGGAGAAGGTCGTTTCCGACGTCCCGCGCACGAGGCCCCGCAGGGCCGCCTCCGCGGCATAGTCGGCGTACCAGGCCTCGGGCGCCACGTCCTCAAAGGCCTTCGCCTCGGGCGCGAGCTGCAGCAGGGTCCCCTCGCAGGCGGCATAGAGCTTGCCCCCGGCCAGGGCCAGGGCCCGCGGCTCCACGGGCGGGACCAGCAGATCCTCGCTCTGCGCGAGGGTGTAGACGCGGCCGTCCTTCAGCATGCGCACCGCGTCGTTGAGGGTGTCCGCGATATAGACCACGCCGTTTTCATCCACGGCCACGCCCTGGGGATGGTCGAATTCCGCAATCGCGGCCGGCCCGTTCACGAACCCGCCGTAGTATATGCCCTCGTCCTCCGCAGGCACGGCCTGCCCGGCCAGGACCTCCGTTTTGCCCTCCGTGATCTTCAGAATGCGGTTCTTCCCGGTTTCGGCCACGTAGAGGGAGCCGCCCGCCCAGCACAGGCCCGTGGGTTCGGCCAATCCCGTCACGTAGGTGGAAACGAAACCGGTCCCGCTCACGAGGCGGATGCTGCCGTTGCCGGTGTCGGCCACGTAGAGCCGCCCTTCCGTATCCACGGCCAGGCCGGTGGGCCGGGAGAAGCGCACCTGGGAGCCCGCGCCGTCCGCCTTGCCGGCGGTGCCGCTGCCTGCCAGGGTCTGCACGGCCTTATCGGTCACGTAGCGGATCACGTTCGCCTCCGTATCGGCGACGGCCCAGCCCTTCAAAAAGGGCGCGATGCCCGCCGGGCTGCGGAAGAAGGCGCGCAGCCTCTCCGTCGAGTCAAAATAGCGGCCCTGGGGCTCGCCCGAAAGATCGGCCGCGCTGATGCGCCCGGCGTAGATCACGGGCGTCTCGCCGCTCAGGTCCCAGATCACTTTGTTCCAGCCGTCTGCGGCCAGGAGCTTCCCCTCCGCCGTCACGCAGACGCCGGTCAGCTCCGCCCGGGAAAAGGCGAGGCGATCCGTCTCTGCCGCGTCCTCCGCGGCCAGGGCCGCGGCAGCGGGCAGCAGGCAAAGCACCAGAAGCAGCGCTATGATTCTCTTTTTCATCCTTATTCCCCTCTCGTTATTCTTTCAGGGCGTCCAGCGTGAGGACCTCGAAGCCCTCCGCCTTGCCCTTGAGCTTGATGGAATCTCCCAGTGAGGTGACCTCGGCCCTGTCACCGAGGATATCCGCCACGACCCGCGAGATCAGGATCTTGCCGCCCGGCGCGTTGGATTCCAGGCGCGAGGCGGTGTTCACGGTGTCTCCGATGGCGGTGTAGTCCATGCGTTTCGGCGCGCCGATGTTGCCGATGACGGCGCTGCCCCAGTTGACGCCGACTCCGAAGGAGACCGTGCGCCCGTATTTTTCAAGCAGTTCTTCTCCCAGGGCCCTGGAGCCCTCCACCATGTCCATGGCGGCGCGGCAGGCCAGATAGACCGCGTCCTC
>JAEEGL014566648.1_pt1 | contig 13488 bp, 9 predicted proteins | sample 9134231 | NCBI WGS metagenome assembly JAEEGL01 (sample SAMN16246548, study PRJNA631951) | gut metagenome | biome: gut microbiome; feature: rumen; material: fiber-attached | host: Bos | place: Iran: Karaj | collected 2018-10
CTGGGACGTGAGCTGCTGGGTGATCTGCTCGTTTATGAAGCTCTTCATGAAGGCGTTGACGTCCCCGGTGGTGTACGTGTGCTGCCCCCCGATGATTTGGGTGAAGAACACGGGCACATCGGAGATGCGGAACTGGAAGTCTCCGTTCGCCATCAGCGTGATGGGGACCTCGTAGTCCTGGGCGGCCTTGATCATGCCGCGGATGCCCCATCTCCCGTTGAACATCTTCATCGAAATGAAGATGATCTGGGCTTTGAACGGGGTCTCCTTGTATCCGAGCAGGACGTTGTACAGCTTGGTGAGCCAGGGGATGTTGGTGGTGGAAAGCACATGCCTTCCGGGATCCAGGACCCCCAGGAGCTGCCCGTCCCTGATGAACAGCGCGACCGCATGCTCGGGGACCGTCACGGAAGTCAGGGTCCTCAGGTCGTCGTGCTCGCAGGTGTATATGATGTCGTCCGCGCCCTGGTTCGGCCAGGTGACCACATTGGTGTTCGTCGCCATCAGATGCTGCCTCCGTCGTCGGTCTGGAAGCCTTTCATGACGGCCTCCCTCTGGTTGTAATCCTCGAGCATATCGTCTATGCACCTCTCGTATTTGCGGAGGTCCCTTTTGGCGATGCTGCCGTCGTCCACCATCTCGAGTATCCTCTCGGTGGCTTCCCTCATGGACTGGATGTCCTCCAGCAGTTTGGCGTCCCATTCGGTGACCCTGTCGAGGTCCGCCTCCAGGATCTTCACGGAATCGTGCCATGCGGAGTATCCGTTGACCGCTTTTTTGACGTCGATGTCGTATCTGTCGACTTTGGTCCTGATCCTCTCGACGTCCATCAGCATGTCGAAGTCGTCGGCGACCCCTTTCTGGATCTCCGCGAGGTCCGCTTTGGCCCCGTGGACGGCGCGGGAGAGCTCCTGCCTGACCGCCCTGTCGGCGTCCCTGCGGAGGTTCTTCTCTTTGTACCCTTTGTATCCGGGGATGTAGAGCTTGATCTTCTCGAAAAGGCTCTGGTCTCCCTTCATCTTGTCTTTCACTGTGCTGTCAAGTTCTGCCATTCTATCACTGATTCCTGTTCTTCAATGCCATTACGATTCCTGTAACCGCTACTATCGCTATGAATACCGCCACTGTTATGAGCACATTGTGGACGTATCCGTGGATGATGCCTGCTGCGCCGATGCCGGCGATGAGTATCCCGCCGACCAGGGTCGCATCTCCCGACGAAGGCCCGAAGGACCCTTCGCCGTCCCCGTTCCTGAACAGGGAAGTGATCCCGAGGTAGAGCCCGAAGACTATGAGCACCGCCCAGAGGACGTTGAACAGATCCCCCGTGATCACGTACAGCACTATCCCTGCCACTATGGAAAGCAGGAGTGCCGCGGCGGACATTGCCGCCCATGTTCTGTTGTTCATGGCCATTTCAATCACTTTCAGATTATGACTATGTTTCCTGTCCCGAGGCTGCCGACCACTTTCGGTTCCAGCCCTCCGAACGCGTTGGGGAGCTTCACGTTCTTCCCTTCGGCGCTGCACGGGACATATATCAGCCTCTTGACGACCGGTTTGCTGAGCTTCAGTTTGGAATGGGTTCCGGAGCACTGTTTGAGATATTCCTCAACGAGCTTCGTGGCTTCGGTCTTGGTGCTGAGCGGGACGACGATCTTCCTCGTCCCCGGGGAGTTGTTGGCGGCGGAATCGGCGAGCACCCCTATGCCCGCCCCTCCGCTGATGCTGTTCTCCTGGCCTTTTATCCTGGCCATCATGGATGCTTCGGGGGCCGCGGCGAATATGTCCGTCAGGCCGGTGCGCGGATTGGTCAGCGCGGTCGGCGACACGGTGAAGGTCGCGGGCACCAGAAGATCTTCGGTGACTTCGACGCTCTTCTTGGAGAAGAGAGCGCCCGTGGTGAAGCTGTATTTGAGGTCCACATCCCAGAACGGATAGAGGAGATCCCCGCTCCCGGCGCAGATGGGCATGGCGCCGGAGTTCCTGGCAGCCATTATGCTCTCGATCTGGGCGAACATCTCCGCGTCCCTCTCTTTCTTGTCCAGCAGGTAGTTCCATTCTGGGTTGTTGGGGTATTTCATGCTGCTTATGCTGTTCAGCAGGTTCAGAAGCTCCAGCGGATCGGCGGAGGTCCCGTTGGCCATCTCGGTGATGTGGAGCAGGGTCTTGGACTGCGCTATCTCCACGTCGACGGCGCGGATCATGACCGCCATGGTGGGGCTCTTGAAGATGTTCTTCTTGGCTTCTTCGAGGGATTTTATTCCTCTCTCGGCTTTGACCGTGCAGTCCAGCGCGTTGCCGTTGAGCACGTAATCGGATGCCAGGGCTATCTCTTCGAGGGCTTTGAGCCTGTCCACGAAAGGCTCGTAGCCCTTGCACTTGGACATCATGTCGGCCGCCTGCTTGAAGTTGTTAGCCATCAGCACGAACCTTCCGGGGGTGGTGTCGGTCACCAGCTTGGAATTGTTGACCAGAAGGGCATAGGTCGACGCGATGTTCTCGGCCTCGACGATCTTCCCTTTGTTGTCGTTGTCCACGGCCAGAGGCTCTATGCTCTTGAGCTTGGCCTGGAATTCGAACGCGTGGTTGGAGCTGTGCTTGGGCTTGGCCGCCTCACCTTTTGTGAAGGGGAGCACGATCAGCGGGGAGCTTATGAGGGAGTTCATGTCGAGGCGGAATTCCCTGATCTCCGGCTCCACCATCGGCTTGACGTTGTTTATGTAGATGTTGTACCTGGCGATCGGATCGACGTTCTCCGTCTGGGAAAGCGAGAACCCTCCTGGGACCGCTTTGCTTATCCAGGATTTGATCTCCCCCATCATCTGTTCCATGTACGCCTTGGCGTCCACGCGCTGCTGGCTCGTCCCGCAGCATTGGCATTTCACATACGGGGAATCGGATTTGAGGTCTTTCTCGTCCAGAGGCGCCCCGCAGTATTTGCATCTCAGTTCGACCATTTCTTCCATTTTTTCCGGCCTCCCGATCTGTCCGTCCGTTTTGCTTCGGATCGGAATCAGTTCCTGGACATCATCCTTACGGTCGAAATCTCCCTCTCGAGCGCCGCGATCTGGGCCTGCAGCCTCGCTTCCATCGCGCGCATTTCGGCCATGGATTTCTGGTGGTACCCGTATGCGATCTCGTCGGCACGGTTGGATACCGAGGAATAGCATGCGCGGCAGATGTAGATGTGCTTGTTGTCCTCTGCTCTGTTCTTGTTGGTGCCTTCGGCGCTGCTTTCGTTGGCGAGAGCCGGAGAGATGTCGGCCGGCGCGGAGTAGAAGTGGATTCCCTCCCCGGATGCGCTCCTGCCGCAGAGCCAGCATCTGCAGGTGTTGCTGTATGCCCTCACCCTGGCGTCGTTCGCGCTGCCGCTCTGGCCGTTCTGCTGGCGGTATCCCATGGCGATCTGCTCGTACTCGGCCGCCTGCGAGGGGTTCTCCCAGACCACCGAATCGGACAGGGCTTCATACGAGACTGCCATCAGGTTGAAGAATTCGGACGTCCCGGTGACGGTGGTGTCGTTGTTGAATATCTCCTGGATAATCAGATGCTGGTCCCCGACCTTCTCCTGGAATTCCTGGGCAAGGGTCTGGAGGTTTGCGGAGACGGCTTCCAGATCTTTCTTCTGGGCCCTCTGGTTCATGAGCCCTATTTTCCTGTAGGTGAGCTCGGTCTCTGTTATGAGGGGGTCGCGCTGGACGTGCGTGAGCCCGAAATCGAATTCGCCGGATTTCAGTGCCCTGAGGTTTTTCAGGAGGTTCGCGTATACGTTGGGGTTGTCAAGGTTCCCCATCATGTCGATGAGGGCGATCTGGACCGCCGCCACGTCGTCCGCTCCGCCTTCTTTCTCTATGGATTTCTGCAGGCTGCTGCGGGCTTTTCCGAAGTCACCGCGTTTGATGTACTCGTTGCCTTCCTCGTACCTGTCATTCCCGTCTTTGAACAGTTTGAATGCCATGCTATCACTGATGGTGAATAACATTGTCATACTAAAAACAAAGTCTATGGTTTTCGTGTGCGGAGCCTTCGCGAAGGCCGCGTCCGCCCATGGCCGGCAGAACGTCCGATCCCGGAAAGGGACGGGGCACGGCAGGACGCGCACTGTCCCGGGGTTTCAGGCGGATGCGTAGAAGCGGTTCATGCCCTCGCTTATGAGGCCCAGATCGTAAAGCCTGGAATAGTCCGCGGAGCTTCGGCGTTTTCGGAGGTCAGTTTCACGTCGGGTTCGGCGCCGTATTCCACTTTCAGCTCGTCGTATCCGGGCTCCCCGTATCCGATGACCATCTTTGAGCTTCCAGATGCGGCGAATATGATGTCGTCCGCGCTCGCCGCCTGCATCATGTTGCAGACCCCTCCTCCGGACGTTCAAGGCATCCTGCAATCCCATTTTCCGATTTCTCAGACTGATCAGAAGGCGGGCCATTCATTCCATCAAAAATAAAACGGGGCTTATATGAAGTTCAACGGAAAAAGCGCAATGCGGCCTTTCAGGCAAGGCTATTAGCGTCGGACGCCGGCATCAAAGCGTTTCTGTCTTGCGCTACCATTAAGAGCGCGTTGAGCGTGACTTTTTTCATGGGATCATATCAATTTGATCTGTACGGCCGCCGGTGGGCCTCGGCTGCCGTGCTCGCGTTGGCGTTTGCCATCGTCTTCGCGGCCGTAGCTTTTTCTGAGGGCGCCGAGGCGCTGCCGGAAGGCAATCAGTTCGAAGTGGACGATATCAAATACCAAATGACGGACGAAGGCTCGCATCTCGTAGAGATAATCGGATACGAAAATAACCCCGCCCAAGTGGGTGGCACGGTGAGCTACGAAGGATCCGACTGGACAGTGGCTTCCGTGGGAGAAAGTGCTTTCCAGAACTGCCGGAGTCTGAGTGAGATCAGCCTGCCCTCGGCGATTTCCATAGGTAGCGATGCCTTCAACAGCTGCTACAATTTGAGTGAGATAAGCATGCCCAATGCGGTCTCCGTCGGGGCAAATGCATTCCAGAACTGCTGGGGTCTGAGTGAGATCAGCCTGTCCAACGTGGAATTCGTCGGGGACTACGCCTTCCAGAGCTGCAACAATCTGCGCAATGTCAGCCTGCCTGCGGCGGTCTCCGTCGGGGACTACGCCTTCCAGAACTGCTTCGATCTCGAGGAGATCAGCCTTCCCAATGTGGAATCTGTCGGGGACTACGCCTTCCAGAGCTGCTTCGGTCTCGAGGAGATCAGCCTTCCCAATGTGGAATCTGTTGGGGATTATGCTTTCGATTACTGTGCAGGACTAAGTACGGTCAGACTGCCCGCGATGACATATATGGGAGATTATGTCTTCCAGAACTGCTTCGGTCTCAGGGAGGTAAGCCTGCCTGCGGCGATCAACGTAGGTGGAACTGCCTTCAAGGGATGCGCAGAACTCAGGGAGGTAAGCCTGCCTGCGGCGGTCTCCGTCGGGGACTACGCCTTCCAGAACTGCTTGGTTCTGTCTCACATCAGTTTCTTCGAAGGTCTGAAGGAAGTCGGGGATGACGTTTTTTCAGTGCGTTTCTACAGCGGGAACGAAAAGATCGACCCCGATGCCGGCAATCTCAGCGGCAGGGAGTTTGTGGGTCCCGGCATCGGCAGCCTGTACGAAGGGTTCGCAGAGGGATCTCTGCTCTATACCGTACTTTCCGAGGACAAAGTTTCAGTTGTCGGCTTCGCGGGAAACCCTGACTCTTTGTCTGTGCCTTCGTCCGTGGAGCATGGCGGCACGACATACATCCCTGTATCGATCGGCGAACAGGCTTTCGCTAAATGCGACACTCTGAAGTCGGTCTCGATCGGAGACGCGGTGGTATCCATAGGGTACCGCGCCTTATACTGCTCTAATCTAGTTTCGATAGAGGTCTCCGACGGAAATACGGCGTACGAGTCCGAGGCGGGGGTCCTGTATGACCACGGGAAGAAGACGCTCCTGAAGTTCCCGGCCTCGAAGCAGAGGCTGAACATACCTGAATCGGTGAAGGAGATCGCACCGGGAGCGTTTCAGGATGTCGGGGTCGTTCTGAAGAGACAGTATTCTGGTGGGGATCCAACGTATTTCCGTTACGTGAAGATTCCCGCATCCGTCGAGAAAATCGGAGCCGAAGCTTTCCGCGGAAGCACGCTCGAGTGCCTCAAGTTCTCCGGCGGCGACGTTTCCATAGGCGACTACGCTTTCGATTTATGCTCCGCCCTTAACTACGTCGTGTTCAGCGCTACCTTTGAGTCCGTCGGCGAGGGCGCATTCGGATGCACCTTCTATGATGAGAAAGGCGGAAAGATGCCCCTTGACGAGGCCATGGCCGGCCATAAGTTCACCAAAATCGGAGATCGTCTCGAACTATACGTCCCGAAACTCAACGGTACCATCGTCGATGGCGACGTGAAATACAGGATCACCGCCAACGGGGAGTCCAAGGCCGTCACCGCAATCTGCCTCGCCGATGAAGATGCGGCCGAGCTGGCCATCCCCGCGTCCGTCAGCTACCTCGGATTCGAATGGACCGTCACCGGAATCGCTTTCAAGGCCTTCGACGGCTGCCAGAGCCTGGAGTCCGTAACAATAGGAGGCGCCGTATCCATAGGATCGTATGCCTTCTTCGACTGCAAGAATCTCAGAGCCGTAGTGCTCAGCGATGATTCCGTCCTGGGCACGAGCGCGTTCAGCGGATGCAGATCCCTGGCCGAAATCAACCTCGAGAACGTCGTGTCCGTAGGGAAGCACGCCTTCTACGGATGCAAGTCTCTGATCTACGCCGATCTGAGCTCCGCCGAATCCATCGGCTATGGCGCGTTCACAGGTACGGACCTGAGGGACGCGGTATTCGGTTGCGATCTTTACGAGGTCAACTCCAAGGCCTTCTATGGGTACACGTTCAAGGACGCGGAAGGAAGCAAGATCAAAGCCACCGTCGAGAATCTGTCAGGCAATTCCTTCTCCGGCCAGGGCAAGGCCCTGGTTATGGAGGCCTGAGCCCAAAACCGCCGGGCAATCCCCGGTCAATCTTTCCATCGGGCGGCGGGAAGCGTCCCCGGAACAGGATGATTTCCGAGCCAGACCGGTTCATTCCCGCCCCCGCCGTACTTTTCTGCGCGCGATGCGCATTTTATTCTGTTGGGTCATCCTGGGCGGGCCAGCAGCCGGCGGTTTACAGGCACTGTTTTTCAAACAGCCTTATTATTAGACATACATTCAATTTTATTAAAATAAATAGATATTCATCTATTTTAAAAACTTGTATCCATTGTTTTATCTTTTTTCTCTCGAAACATTTATTATCGAGCAAGTCAACGGGGGAAACATGGCAGACAGCAGGTTCAGAGCGGTCGGAGAGGCGTTCGCCAAAGAGCCGGTATGCGCGGAGCCTCCGGCGCCGGTCACTTCTGACTACTATGGGTGCAATGTCTTCGACAGGAGGAACATGAGGAAATACCTGTCCTCCGACACAAGGCAGAGGGTGTACGAATCCATAGAGCAAGGCGTCACTCTCGACAGGGAAGTCGCCGAGCAGGTCGCGTCCGGCATGAAGCGCTGGGCCCAGGACATGGGGGCCACCCATTACACCCATTGGTTCCAGCCTCTCACCGGCGGGACCGCGGAGAAGCACGATTCCTTCGCCGAGCCCTACGGCAAGGGGGAATCCATAGAGGTCTTCACCGGCAAAGTGCTGTGCCAGCAGGAATCGGATGCGTCATCGTTCCCCAACGGAGGCCTCAGGAACACGTTCGAGGCAAGGGGCTACACGGCATGGGATCCCTCGTCGCCCGCCTTCGTCATGGGCGACCGCTTATGCATACCTACAGTCTTCATATCTTATACTAAAGAAGCCCTGGACTACAAGACCCCGCTGCTCAAGTCTGAGGTCGCCGTAGCTTCCGCGGCCGCCGATCTGCTGAAGTATTTCGGTATCGAGAACGACCGTGTGTTCTCCTATCTGGGCTGGGAGCAGGAGTATTTCCTGGTGGACGCTTCCCTCTATGCCGAGCGCCCCGACCTCATAATGGCCGAGAGGACTCTGATAGGCCACGCCTCGGCCAGGAACCAGCAGCTCGAGGACCATTACTTCGGATCGATCCCGGGGAGGGTCCTGGAGTTCATGAAGGATCTGGAGTTCGAATGCTACAAGCTCGGGATACCGATAAAGACGAGGCACAATGAGGTGGCTCCGAACCAGTTCGAGATGGCACCCGTATATGAGCAGGCCAACATCGCCATAGACCACAACCTGCTCCTGATGTCTCTGATGAGGTCGGTGGCCGACAGGCACGGCTTCAAGGTCCTCCTCCATGAGAAGCCATTCGCCGGGGTCAACGGAAGCGGGAAGCACTGCAACTGGTCCCTCGGGACGGAATCTGGCATCGGCCTGCTTTCCCCGGGGAAGACGGATCTCGAGAACCTCAGGTTCCTCACGTTCATGGCCAACGTGCTCAAGGCGGTCTACGACAACAACGCCCTCCTCAAATCGAGCATACTCACGGCTTCCAACGCCTACAGGCTCGGAGCTAACGAGGCGCCGCCCGCGATAATCTCGTCGTTCCTGGGATCCCAGGTCACCGATGCGTTCAACGAGCTCCTCGAATCCAGGGACATGGTGAAGCTCAGGGGCAAGGAAGGGTACAGCCTCGGCATCCCGCAGATCCCTGATCTGTTCATGGACAACACGGACAGGAACAGGACGTCTCCTTTCGCCTTCACCGGGAACAGGTTCGAGCTGAGGGCAGTGGGCTCGTCGGCGAACTGCTCCAGCGCCGTCTCCGTCCTGAACACCATAGTGGCCTACCAGCTCAAGAGGTACAAGGAGGGAGTCGACAGGAGGGTGTCCTCCGGGACGCCGATGATGAAGGCCCTCCTCGACGAGACCAGGGAGACGTACAGGGCATGCCAGAAGGTGTGCTTCGAAGGCAACGGGTATTCGGACGAATGGAAAGCCGAGGCGGCCAGACGCGGCCTGGACTGCGAGACCAGCGTGCCGCTGGCCTATGACGTCCTGAACGATCCCCGCACCGTGGAGCTGTACCGGGACACAGGCGTCATGACCGAGTCCGAGCTCAGGGCCAGGAGCGAGATCAGCTGGGAGATATACAGTAAGAAAGTCGAGATCGAAGCCAGGGTCCTGGCCGATCTCACGGCCAACCACATCCTGCCGGTGGCCACCAGATATCAGTCGGTGCTCCTCGACAACGTCTCAAAGATGAAGGACATCTTCGAGGGCGAGGAGTTCGATGAGGTCGCCTCCGGGGAGATCAGGATAATCAAGGACATCGCCTGCCATATCAGCAAGGCCAGGAGCCTCGCGGCCGATATGGAGGCCGATGTGGACGAAATCTGCGGGATCGAGGGGGAGCGCGCCAAGGCGATCGCGTTCCATGACAGGGTGCTGCCCTATCTGGAGCGCGTGAGGGAGCATGTGGACGCACTTGAGATGATCGTGGACGACCAGATGTGGCCTCTCCCCAAGTACAGGGAGCTGCTGTTCATCCGCTGAGCCGCGTCCGGCATCCTATGGGGCCGCCCTATGCGGGCGGTTCCCTGGATTTTTTTCTCTGCTGCCGCCGGGTCTATGCTGTTCCATTGCGCCAATTTAAATAGGCCGTTGTTGGATGCATAATCCATGGACGAGGTCTATTTCAATACGTCTAAGGCATATCTGTCGGCTTTCCAGTACAGGAACAGGATGGAGCGCAAGCTCAAGGCGATTCTGGGCGAGGAGAGGATCGTAGGCCCTCTCGACCCGTTCATAAGGAAGGGCGTGGACAGGGGGCTCATCGACGCCGCCAAGGGAGATTCGCTGGTCATGATCTCGAAGTATTGCGACAGCGTGTTCATGGCCACCGACAGGCAGGATTTCCCGACTTTCAAGGAGCTCAAGTCCTGGTCCGACGTCATCGAGAGCCTTCGACGGGGCAGCCATATCCTTTGGTTCCGGAGAAAGGATTATCAGAGACGGCGGGCAGTGACCTCCATGGACGATGGCGGAGGCTTGGCGGAGTTCAGGATGCTGGATCCCAAATCCAAGAAAGCGATGTATCTGGGGAATATCATCACTCTGGCCGTATACGCGGCCGTCGCCGCTTTTCCGGTCTTCTTCTCCAGGGGGACCTGGTGGCACCCATACATCCTGGCTTTCTCCGCGGCTACCGTCATCGCGCTGGCAGCGTATCTCTTGGCAAGCCCCTCGATCCTGTACAGGCATTACCGCTATCGCATGGACGGGGATTGCATCGAGATCCGCAAAGGCGTGATCATACACTCGCACATCCTCGTTCCCGTGGAGAGGATCCACCAGGTCAACGTGCGCAGGGGCCCCATCCTCAGGAAGTACGGCCTGGCCGGGGTGACGGTGACCACCGCCGGCGGAATCGTCACCATAGATTATCTGGAGGAGGAAGTCGCCGAGCGCATAGCTTCCAACCTCAACGAGATCATAGTCGCGATGCTGAGGGCGAGGGAATGACGGAAGGCCGGTTCCTCCGGAACCACTGGTCGATGGTGGCCTCCAACACTGTGAGATCTCTGGCGGCACTGGCGTTCGTCCAGGCGGTCGTCCTGGTCATGGGCGGCAATTTCAGCGCCGATCTCTATTTGCTCATATTCGCCGTCATGGCGGCGGTAGTCCTTACCGTAAACATAATCATCTGGCAGAAGACGAAATATTACTTCGAGGAGAACGAGCTGGTCGTCGAGAGGACCACTCTGGTCCGCTCCGAGACCCGCATCCAGTATGACAGGCTCGCCTCGGTGAATGTGGAGAGGGACGCGGTATGCCGCATCCTAGGCGCCACGAAGCTCTCTTTCAATCTCAATTCCAGCGTGAACGCATCCTCGGCGGAGGCATTCATAGTGCTCAAGGCGGCCGAGGCCGAGGCTGTCCGCAGGGACATTGACATGCGCATCTTCGGGAAGGCGGAGCCGGAGGCCGTCCAGGAAAAGAAGGAGGAGGAATCCCTGGTGCATGTCACCGTCTGGGATATTTTCCTGCATGCCGTATTCGGCATGTCCAGCGGCCAGCTGGGGCTCGGAATGGTCATGCTGGCGTATTCCGTGATATCTTATGTTTACGGCGGAACGATAACGATTCTGACGGCGTTTCTGTTCGCCATGGATTTCCTGATTCCCGCCGTATCCGTATTCTTCAGGCTCTACAGATACCGCATCACCCGCACAGGCGACGCGGTCTCGGTGTCGTCCGGCTTTTTCAGCACCAGGGAGCATTCTTTCCTTCTGTCCAAGGTCAATTACGTCAAGGTGCGCGAGCCTTTCCTCTGCCGCCTCATGGGCAGGGCGATACTCGAAGTGGAGGTCGTCGGGACGGCAGACAGTAAAGGCGTGCCCATCCTCTGCCCTCTTAAGCCCAAAAAGGTGGCCATGGACCTGCTCCACAGCCTTCTCCCGGAATTCGAATGCTCCGGGGAGAGGATAAAGCAGGAGCGCGTCTCGATCGTCGGCCTGTGCTTCTGGGCCGCGGCAGTCGTTTCGATATCCTGCGCGGCGGCTTACGGCATTTCCAGGGAGATCCCGGCGGAGTTCTCTTACATCCCATGGATCTGCGTCGCCGCGGCGGCCGTGCTCTGCGCGGTATGGGTGGCCGAAGCCTTCGGCATCCGCAGGTTCGCGTGCGACGGGACCATCGTCATGATGGTTACGGGGTCGTTCGACCGCACGGTGAACTACATCCTCATGGACAAGATCCAGTTCGCTGATGTGAGGTCCTCTCCGATCCAGAGGAGGGCAGGGGCGGCGACGTGCAGGCTCGGCATGCTCTCCACCGCGGGCGCGTCCTCGGTCACCTCCGGCGTGTTCCCGGCGGAAGAGCTGGAAGCGATATCGTCGACGGTGATGGACAGGATACTGGACGGGCGCTACGATTTCCGTCGTTTCCAATGATTTCCCCGTGAGTTTCCGGCACGGCTCCCTCACGCGCGCGCATAAAGGCGGCGGATGCGGCAGGATGGGAACCATCAGCTATATTTATATAGAAGAACAAACTTTAACCCGTCAGAATTCCAAGTATGGAATATTTGGAGGCAGAAAAATGGGAATGGGAAACACACCCGTCATCATCCTCAAGGAAGGAACGAGAAGAGAGAGAGGCAAAGACGCCCAGTTCAACAACATCACCGCGGCCAAGGCCATCGCCGACGCTGTCAGGAGCAGCCTTGGGCCCAGGGGAATGGACAAGATGCTCGTCGATTCCATGGGAGATGTGGTCATCACCAATGACGGAGTGACCATACTCAAGGAGATGGACGTCCAGCACCCCGCAGCCAAGATGCTCGTAGAGGTCGCCAAGACCCAGGACTCCGAGGTCGGAGACGGAACCACCTCTTCCGTCATCCTCGCAGGGGAGCTCCTCAAGAAGGCCACCGATCTCATCGACGCCAACGTCCACCCCACCATCATCACCAACGGATACAGGCTCGCCAACGACAAAGCTCAGGAAGTCCTGAAGAACATCTCCAAGAAAGTGTCCATCGACGACGACAAGCAGCTCAAGCTGATCGCAGAGACCGCCATGATCTCCAAATCCGTCGGAGGATCCAGGAAGTATTTCGCGGACATGGTCGTCGACGCCGTCAAGACCGTCGCGGACAAAGGCGCCGACGGAAAATACACCGTCGACCTCAAGAACATCCAGACCGTCAAGAAGGCCGGAGCCAAGATGGACGAGTCCTACGTCGTCAAAGGCCTCATCATCGACAAGGAGCCTGTCCAGCAGTCCATGCCCAAGGTCGTCGAGAAGGCCAAGATCGCTCTGATCGACGCCGCTTTCGAGGTCAAGAAGACCGAGATCGACGCCAAGATCCAGATCACCGACCCCACCCAGATCGCCGCGTTCGTCGCCGAAGAGGAGAACATGCTCAGGGAGATGGTCGAGAAAGTGAAGGCCGCCGGAGCCAATGTCGTCTTCTGCCAGAAGGGCATCGACGATCTCGCCCAGCACTTCTTCGCCAAAGCCGGCATCTACGCCTGCAGGCGCGTCAAGAAATCCGATATGGAGAGGCTCGGAAGGTCCACCGGAGCCAGCATCGTCAACAAGATCATGGAGCTGGACGCATCCGACCTCGGATTCGCCGAGAAAGTCGAGCTTAAGAAGGTCGAGGACGAGGACATGACGTTCATTACCGGCGTCAAAGATCCCAGGACCGTTTCCGTCCTCGTCAGGGGAGGAACCAACCACGTCGCTGACGAGGTCGAGAGATCCCTCGTCGACGCCTGGTCCGTCGTCAAAGTCGCCATCGAGGACGGCATGATGGTCACCGGCGGAGGATCCACCGCCATGGAGATCGCCATGCAGCTCCGCGATTACGCCGCCTCCGTCGGAGGAAGGGCCCAGATCGCCATCGAGGCTTTCGCGTCCGCCATGGAGATCATCCCCTCGACCCTCGCCGAGAACGCAGGCCGCGACCCCATCGACACCGTCATCGAGATGAGGAAGCAGCACAAGGCTGGCAACAGATACGCGGGATTCAACCC
>JAEEGL015628850.1_pt1 | contig 13488 bp, 13 predicted proteins | sample 9134231 | NCBI WGS metagenome assembly JAEEGL01 (sample SAMN16246548, study PRJNA631951) | gut metagenome | biome: gut microbiome; feature: rumen; material: fiber-attached | host: Bos | place: Iran: Karaj | collected 2018-10
AAAGGATGAAAAAGTAACCGGCATTGCAGTTATCTTTGATACACTTACTATGATGGGTGCTGATGTATGTAACTTTGGTGATTCCTCATCAAAAATCAGAGCAAGATCAAACCCTTATTTCATCAAGGGTCTTCTTGCAAGACTTTCTTTCAGACCAAATGAAAAAGGTGATAATGACACAAAGGATTATATCAGAAAGACTCTTGGTATGACTTTGAAGACTCTTATCACACAGAACACACTTTATGGTCCTGGAAAGAAATACATTGACTCAAAGGTTGAAAAGGATAAAGCAGAGTTCACATTAAGAAAAACTGTTCTTGGTGATGATAAGAAGACTTTCTCTAAAGACAAAGAACTTCCTGAAATTGGTTTCTTCTCACCAAATGAACTTATAAGTTGTCTCAATGATAACTCACAGAACAACACAGTTGCCTATAATTTCCTTGATGGTAAATTTGATTCAGTTATATCATTCACAACAAGTAAGAAATCTGGTATCAAACTCCATGCAACAAAATCAGACAACAGTATTGAGTTGAGAAAATATTATATGATTTCAAAAGAAAACTATGCTGATATTCAAGAAGAATACAACAAGAAATTGAAAAAGTATAAAGAGGATCCAGAGAAATATCCAAAACCAAAACCTCTTGGTATAACAAAATCAATTGATGGTAAATATTATAAGAAAGTATCCAAGAACCTTGATAGTGATCCAAGATTTGCAGGTATACTTAAGAAGAAAAAGGTATATGACTATGCAGATGTAAAAATTATCCCTTATCTTAAGAAAGGTACTGACTTGTATAAAGAATTGATTAAAGATGAGAATATCAAGAAACTCTTGTACACAGACAGAGATGGTAATGAAGGTGAACTCAATATGGCAGCAATCGCAGTATTAAGAGAGTTCCTTTACAGACCAGAGAGAACATTTGCAAGAGATGATGAACATGATTTGACTGCAAAACTTAACAAAGAAGGTATCAATGGTATAAGAATTAGTTGGATTAAGAATCTATTCAAAGATGAACAGCAACTCCATGATACATTCAAAGATGCAATTGAAATCATCTGGGATTATCTAATTGAACACAGCAGAGATGCATTCAAGAGTCTTGATCAGCATCCAAGAAGTAAGAAAAATCTTAAAGAAGAATATTCTTCATTGTTTGATGAAATGATTGAAGAAGAGTTTGAAACTGAATATGATGAAGAACTTGAATATGAATATGACATCAGACTTCTTCAAGAAACAAAAGATGTTCTTTCATTTGAAGACTACATTCTTGAAAAATATTAAAAGAAAAAGAGTGAGATTGATTCTCACTCTTTTTTTATTCCCAAAAATCCCAGAATCCCATAATGTGTTCAGGGTCTTCCACTTCTTTTATACTACATCCATAAAAAGGACTCTCTGGGTCATCAAAGAGATTCTTCTTCAGATTCTGTTTTCTCATAGACCTACTACCAGGTGAGACTATTTTCTCCCACCAGTTCCTCCATCCTTTCTTTGGATGAGCATCAGTCTTTCCAGGAAAATTGAAATGTTTGAGTCCTTCTTGTTTCATATATTTTCTTTCTTAATACAAAGATACAACATTTTTTTGACATTTCCAATTTTTTTACAAAAAAACCTGGAGATTTCTCCCCAGGTTAGGTATGGAGTTTCGTCGCCTCTCTCCTGCGTCCAGGTGATACAACCGGCCAACTAACAACTCGACCCATACTTAATTCAACTGACTTCCAATCAAGTCATTTACATCCACAGATTCATCAGGTTCATCATCCTCTTCAAAGACTTCCTCAACACCATTGTTCTCTGCATACTTAAACTCTGATTTGATATACTCATCAAGTCTTGCAAGTCTCTCCTTGGTGAATGCCTTTGCTGTGAACAACTGGTTGAGAGGAATGGTTGTACCATCATCCAGGCAGAATCCCCTTGCTGTCTCACTTGGTACAAAGTACTGTACAACACCATTGTTCTCACACTTGATGTATTCAGGTTTAGGATCCTTCAAATATTCCTTCTCTGTGATGAACTTACCTCTCTGGATACCACATCTTTCAAATGAGATGTATTCCTCAAGACCAACATAAGGGTTCATACCATTCACATAGGAGATGTAGAACTTCACCTGAACTGGTTTGCAGAACCTGTTCTTCTCTGGTTTGGCAGTGACAATGATACCCGTCTGGGTGTTGTCAGAACCTTCCTTGAGCTTGGCCTTGGAGAGGTTGAGAATGATACTTGCACCATAGACAAGACCCTTACCACCAGACTGATAACTGGTAGGTACATAGGTATCAGTTGCTGCATACACATGGTTGGAGAAGGCAAATGTACCACCAATGACACCCATCTTCTGCATCAGGATACGGAAGATAGACCTTATCTGCTTTGCCTTGGTCATATCTGACTTGTCATTACCTGACTTGGCGTCATCAATCTCCTTCTGGGTTGCAAGGTTACCAACTGAATCCAGGATGAAGAGAACCTTGGGGATGTTCATACCTGCTTCCTTCTTCTCAATAAGAAGTTCAACAGTTTGTGTGATATTGGTCTTGAACTCCTGAACTGTACCAACTGGTTCATAACGGAACTTGGAAGGGTCAACACCAAACTGTGTGAGTTGTGACTTCTCAATGGCATTCTCTGAATCATACCAGATGACAAAGATGTCTTTCTTCTGTGCCTCCCTGGCAAGATTCAAAAGAAGATATGTCTTACCCACACCAGACTCACCAGAAAAACAGATAGACCTATTGTTAGGAATACCACCAAATATGCTACCTGTAAGACAGGCATTACAAGCATAGTTTCCAACAGGGATATAATCTGTGATTGCTGACACTCCAGCACCATCAGACATAAGACCTCCCCACTTGGAATTCTTACTCATTTCCTTATTTAAATCTGCAAAACTAAAATCTCCACCTTTTGCCATAAACTAAAATATTAAAATATTATACACTAAATATAACAAAAAAGAGTGGTAATCACCACTCTCATTATTTAGTTGTCAACCAACTTAAGATTTCATCCTTCACTTGTTCTGCTGTAACAACAGAAGTGTCTATATGTCCAGGCATCTTTTTCTTAAGAATACATACCTTTTTTATCTGCTCTTCTTTATCAACAAAATTGATTTGAAATACAACAACCAACATTCCATTGTGTTCTATCATTGCACCACCAAGGACTTTCTTACCACCAATGAGAATATCATTGTTACTGATAGATACATCATCAAAATACTTATCAAAATATGATTTCAATCTTATTAAGAAATAATGATATGTGACTTCAACCTCCTTACACTTATTCATAATAATATATATTCTCAAATCACCACTTGCAGAAAGGATTGGACCATTAGAGTTCTCATAACCTAATTTAACAGGTGTGTATCCAAGGTCAATCAAAGGTTGATAGTCAGTATAACTCATAGGTACAAATGCATAGTTGTAATCACAGTTTATAGTGTACAAGAATGCCGGAGTCTTTTTTGCCAAATATGGAATAGGTATGTTGGCATTGATTTCAGGTTCTTCTACAATAACATAATCCTGTGATTTCAACCAAGAATCTACAACTCTGAATTTTTCATTTAGATCCATTTTTATTTCTTTTTCTTTTTCTTTGGAAGTTCTTTCTTATCAGTAAGTTTGAATTCTTTACTTGGGTCAATAACAATCTCTGCTTTCTTCATAAAGTCCTTACACAAGAGCATCCTACATCTGTAGTTCTTGGTACCTGTAAGGTCTGAAATCTTTAGGTCAATGAGTTCATCCTTATAGGTCTTTCCATTGAATTTGATATCAACTTTAATGACTGGTCTTTCAGTTGCCTTACCATGGTGCCAGATTCTGATGTGTTTCTCAACATCAAATTTCTTCTCCTCACCATTGAAGTCAAACTTAACAGTCTTCTCATCCTTGTCCTCATAGTAGTCCTGGACAATGAGGGCATTCATTGCTGTGTTTCCAGAATCCAGTTTCACTTTCATCTTACCAAGTCCTTCAATCTCAATAACCTCTTTAAGACCAGCAACTTCTTTTCCATCACTGGTCTTTGGAGATTTTGGAGTCTCTGGAATGAAAGATTCTGACTGCATTCCTTTGGACTTTATGAATTCATCAAATTTCTTTAACATATTATTCTACAGGTTTAAATCCTAATTGGTCTTTGTTTGATGTAACCTTACCATCTGCACTTTCCACCCAGAGTTGTTTGATGTCAGCAACTTTCTGCTTGAACTCTCTTCTCAACTTCTGTCTTATTGTGAGTTCAGTCTGGTCTTTTGAACAATTACATCCCATTATTATTCTGATTTCTTATATGGTGCAAGGTCAACCTCATGTCCATAGAATGCCTCAACTACACCAGCAACCTTACAAGCATCCTCATATGTCAATTCATCATTTGTAAAGTAAGCATAGTTCTCTTTACATTCTACTACTTCCTTACCATTATAACTCAATGTCCAATTATCTTTCTCTTCATTGAGTCCTTCAATAGTCCAGTTGTCATTCTCATACTTACTTTGTCTTCCCTGGACATATCTGGTGATAAGTTTCTTCAAACCTCCAAGTCTGACACCTTCATTTTCAACAATCTTTGTCATATCTACACTCTCATCAAGTCTTTCTACAGGTACTTCAAATCCAGTTGTGTTATCTGTTAAAATGAATGAATTATCAACAACAACTGCTTTATCAGAGATTCTATGGAGGAGTTTACTACCACCAACTGCTACATTCTTATTGATGTTGTCATTGACAGTCTTCAATACAACCAACTCATTTTTGTAGATAGTTCCATTAAACTTGATGTTCAACTCAATCATAGGATTTCCCTTTCTCATACCAGAAAGTTCTGCCTTATAAGTTACACCATTGAACAAGAATGTTACATCATCATCAGTTGCATTAACTGAACTACACTCAAGTTCTGTAAATGTCTTACTATCATCAAACTTCATAACAGCATCAACACCATCATTGAGATTCTTCAATGTAACTGTCTCATACTTACCAATCTGGTCTGAATCATACTTGGTGTACTTGAAATCCTTGAACATATCCATCAATGTACCAACAACATCATCACCAGCAGCTGTGGTAATACCCTTTGTACCCGGTGATGAGTTCACCTCAATGACATATGACTGCTTTGTCCTACTATCCATAATAAGGTCAACACCACACCATCTACAACCAGTTGCCTTTGCAGCCATCTTTGCAATCTTCTCCTGCTCTGGAGTAAGATGTCCCTTCTCTGCTGTTGAACCAAGAGAATAGTTGGAACGGAAGTCACCAGCAAGCTGATTTCTCTGCATACAACCAATAATCTCAAAGTTGTCAATACCAGGAGTCATCCTTTCAAATCCCCTGTAAAGTACATGGATTCTCAAATCATAATCAGAATTAATTTTCTCTTGGAGAAGAATATCTGCCTTTGGTACAAGTGCAAATATGGCCTGAAGAACAGACTTAAGTGAAATCATTGAGTCAATCTGAGCGACACCGATACCCTGTGTTCCCTTTGTGATCTTGATGATGATTGGGAAATTACCACCAATTGCATCAACCTTCTCCTGAAGTTTGTTCATTGATGAACTGGTAACAACTGTGGTCTTTGGGGTTGGAACTCCATATGCCTTCAACTTCTTATATGTGATGAACTTATCCTCACAGTTATCAATTGAATCCAATGTATTCAATACAAAGAAACCATCATTCTGGAGTTCTGTAAGGAAATCCCTTGATTCAATATTCTTCAAAACTGTACGACGAGGTACGATAATTGTGTTGGTTGGATTAAGTGTGAAATTCTTCTTTGCATCACCATTTTCCTCAACAACATTATAATCGTCACCAGCACCTTTTGAAATGGTAGATGATGAAGGGTCAATAGTCACCAATTTCAATCCAGCTTTCTTTGCTGCTTCCTCAAAGAAAAACATTGAGTTAGAACTCTTTGTTGTCTTTTCTGCCCTACTTGACAAGAAAACAACCTGTATGTCCTTTGCCTTCTTACTTTCATTAAGAGGAGCATATCCTTTACTTGTATATTTCATAATAATCTATTAAATATTTTCAATATAGTATTTATGAAAAAAGAGTGAGGTTGATTCTCACTCTTTATTGAAGTAAATTGTTTTCTTTACAATATTCTAAAAACTGTTCCTTGTCCATAATCTGTGTTTCCAGTTCAGGACCATAATCAAACTCATCAAGTACCTCCTGTTCAGAATTCATAGTCCCTCTTACATCAAGATACTTTCCATTTCTGATTATTCCACAATGAACAAGAGCATAATCATCAATATCATAATCATAATCTGTCATCACAAATATCTTATCACCAGGTCTGTAGTTATCAAGAACCCACTGGTGACAAGAACCATGCAGATATTCATCATATGACATTATGTTGTTCATCCTATAATTCATTTATCATTGCATAAACATTTGAACCATTCTGTACAAGTAGTACATCAAATCTCTTACTTGTATTAACTGGTATTGTCACAACTTTGTTTGCTGTCAATTTCTGACCATTATAATATGTGGTGTTTACCAAATTGTAAGGAACAGTGAGACTTATTGCATTCTCTGTCTCATTGATATAATGTATTGTAGTGGTCTTTCCCAATGTAGGTGTTGTTGAGAAACCAAGTGTCTCTGACTCCAATCCAAAAATGACTACATTGGTCTTTGAACCATCAATACTTGTACCTGTCTGTAATACTGTACATGAGAGTGGAATTGCACCTACATCTTCTGCTGTTATTGAACCACCAAGACAAACATGACCATACCTGTCAGTTCCAATCTTCACAGCAGAGGTTGCCAAACCAGTTGGAGCATCTTTATGAGTAATTTCCCTGTTTCCGGTTAATTCACCACCTCCACCAAGTGCTCCAACACCTTTTACACTCCTGGTCTTTGGTACATAATTTTCAAGTGCCTGGTCAACACCGGCAGATGTAAGTGCAGCACCTGTATTACCTGTCACATATGTACTTGATACAGTAGGGATTGTAGGAAGATTTTTCAAATCACCATAACTGATGTTCAAATCTGATGTTGTCAAATTACCAGTAAGAGTAACACTATTAATACTTGGTTTATTGGTTATCTGTGTTGTTGCATAATTCAATGATATACCCAAATCACTTGTTGTCTTGTTTCCAGTCAATTCAACACCATTGATTTGTGGTTTTGAAGTCAATGAAGAATATGAACCATCAGTTGCAACATTTGTTAAACCTAGTTCAGATTTAAGATTGGATATACTAATAACATCAACAGTAGAACCTCCTTCTGTTGTATAACTGATTTTTGAATTTGCATAACTCACCCCAACCAATGGATCTGAATTGTCATTGGATATGAGATAAAGTTCATTTGCATTCAATCCTTCCTGACTTGCTATTTCATCAAACTGACTTTTTGTTTCTACAAGATTGATGACAAGCTGACCTACTTGTGTATCATTACTTCTCATACTATTACTCTTTTATATTTCTTTATAATATCAAATATCTCTGATGGATCTGTTTTCTCAACCCAGGTACCATTCTCCTTCACATATACTTTTGAATATGTTTCCCAAACCCCATTCTCTTTCACATATATCTGCTGCTTTGATATTGCTTTTGCATACAAATAAACATCACTTTCACCAACCATAAAAGTATATGTTGTTGTGTCTGATACCTTATTTGTATAATTCCTGTCTGAATATATACCAGACCAATCAGCATTTTCAGAATCATATGTTATTGTTATGGTTTCTGTCTTTCCACCACTACTCTCTATTGGAGATGTACCTGTACTCAATTGACAATTCTGACAATTAACATACACATTTACTTTCTTACCAACCTCAACATATAAATACACATTATTATCAGGCATTGTGAATGTGTATGGGTTGTCATTTGACAGGTGTGTAGATGTCTTGTTTCCATTAACATCTGCAACATAGATACTACTGAACTGATATATACTGTTTGTTGGTGTAACTGTAAGTGTAACCTGCGCATTTTCAAGAGCAGATGTACTTGATAATACATATGTGAATCTGTCTGTATTACCATATATATGTATATTGTTCTTGTGTATTGCCTTTGGATATAATGTAGTGTTCTCTGTAATTGTCTTTGTGTATGACAAACTTGTTGATTCCGGAGAACCTGAAAAATCAGATGATGAATACCATCCAACAAATACCCATTCAGATGATTCAAGAGTTGCAGTAAATGTACAACTCTCACCTTCAACTACTTCCTGAATAGTTGAAGGTGTGGCAGATGATATACCATTACCTGATATGATTTCTGCTTTGCAATCAAATACTAAATCATATTCAAGAACAACCCTTGCGGTTGACACCCTTATGTAACCATTAGTTAATGACATTATTAATTAACTTGTATATCTTCCACTTGTTGATATCTGCAACTTCAAATTCAATGCATCTATATTTTCATATACCTCTCCCACTTCTGGTAAATTTGAAATGTTTGTTTCCGTTGCAGTGTTATAGTTTTCAGATGTATTTGTTTTACTGGTACCAGTTCCTGATGTATAACTACCATTACCCAAGGCAACACCAGGTGTCAATGTTCCATTTACTGAATTGGCACTGGTGACTGTTGTCCAGTATGTAACAACCTTGACACTCCTAATCTTTATCTTACCTGTTGGCTTACTGGCATCATTTGAGGATGCAGCACAATTGAATTGTGATGTTTTTGTTGAATTGGAGTTTGACAGTGTTTGGGATATATATGTTGAAGAACCATCAGGTTGTTCTTCATTAATCATATTATATCCTGTACTTCCACTTTTTGGGTCATGGTTCAATGAGATGTCACTGGTTGGATAAAGATTTATAGTGTAAGCCATGTTAAAAATTCATTTTTTATTTGTTCTGCTGACAGTATGGTACCATCAATAAATCCAGGATTCTTTGGAGAGATACCACAGATATTGATGATGTCATTCCTCTTATCTACAAAATTAATCTGGAATACAACAATCATCAAACCATTGTATTCTATCATTGCACCACCCAAGACCTTGTTGTTATCAATAAGTATGTCATTGTTACTGATGATGACATTATCAAAATAATTACCTATATAATCCCTCAATTTGATTAGAAAATAATGATAATTTATCTCCACCACATTACTCTTCCTGAATATTAGATATATCCTCAAGTCACCATTTGCAGAAAGGATTGGTCCATTTGAATTTTCATACCCAAGTTTGACTGGAGTATAACCATATTGCTCTATCAAATCATAGTTGTTATAACTTGTAGGGATGAATGCATAGTTATGAGTACAGTTGATGGTATATAAAAATGCAGGTGCCTGACTTGTGAGATATGGTACGGGAACATCTGCATTGATTACAGGTTCTTCAACAACTTCATAATTTTGTGATTTCACCCAATAATCCTTTGCATCCCTCCTATATTCCTCCAAATCAGTGTATCCTGCTTCTGCAAGGTAATCATATATGTTCAATTCAACATCATTGTTGTTAACCTTGTCATATATGTATTCTTCCTCTTTCTGTATAGCCAATGCGATATTCTTTTCCATAACCATTATTTCTTAAGATATATATCGCCATCATTTCCAATATCTGATGTCGGTTCAGATGATCCAGTATAATAGACATTGATATTCAAACTACCTTCAACCTTTACACCATCAACCCATCCTGAATATCCACTCACGACAGTATCTGATGTTATTGGTGATTCGCCACCACCAAGTGTTGAAGAATCTGTATATGTACCACTTATACCAAGTATTGATGTTCCTGACTTGATATTCTCAGCTTTCAATTGAGATGTATCACCTTCTGCAAATACAACCCCAACCTGTCTGACTTTTTTATTTCCTATATATAAACTCATAATTAACTAGATGTCCAGGTTCTTATTATTATTTTATTGTCAAGATTAGATTTTACATCAGTTGCTTCTGCAAGTCCAGCGATATTGTTTCCCACATTACCCATCTTTACCTGTGTCTCCAAACTCACTGTGTCTGTACCTGTGGATGTGTCTGTGGTTGTGGTTGTAACCGTATGAACATATGTAGTATTCCCGTTTGCAATTGTAGACTGACCCGTCACAGAAGTGACTGCATATCCAAGGTCAATAAGGGTAGTACCTGAAGAAACAGCATACTGTCTACCATTGAGGGTGATAATCTTTACAACACCAGAAAGGTCAACAGTGGTACTTCCAAGACTTGTCCAGGAATAGTTGCTTCCACTTTGTGTTGTGATCCACTGTACATATGAGTCATTACCATTGGACACAAGATATACTTTACCTGCTGTTGTGGATGATGGTGACAGTGTACCAGTCTGACCATTATATGTGGTGGAGTTAGGTGTTGTGTTCCTTGATGTAGATATGATATACTGTGTACCTGTTGATGCAGCAGTGTCAATACCTGTCTTGATATTTGCCAATGCTGTCTGTAAAGAAACTGTTTCATTATTATATGAAACTGTAATATCATTAGGAGAACCGGTGGTAGCGACCTTGTGAAGAGTAATATCTGATGTATTACTGTTGGAAATAACACCTGAAGTCTCAACCACTCCAGCCTTCAATGTAACAACACCATTCTCTTCTGATGCGATTGCGGCATCACCAGTCAGTGCAGTTATCTTACTGTTGACTGCCTTTGCTGATGGATATTGTAAATCTGTTGAACTTGAATTAACTGTAGTGACCAGGTTCTTCTCCTGAAAATCACTGTCTTGCTTGCCATTTAAAAAAGTTGCATCTAATGGATGAAGTTCATTATCTACTTGAATATGAGATATTGCTTTGTCAATGGTATCTGCCATAATCTTTTTATCATATCATTCTATACAGATATTTATGTAAAAAAAGGAGTTGATAACTCAACTCCTTTCAATTATTTTCTTTTATCCATATTGTTGTATGTTCTATCTACATATTCCCTATAATCATCTACATAATCATAGACTTTTGAGTTCTTTGAATGGGCACAAGGTTCATCCTCAATTCTGAATTTCTTCTTCTTTTTCTTCTTTTTCAGTCCCTTGAGAAATACTGTATATGGGGCAACCTGATGATATACTATTCCAGTTGGTGATGGGAGGTCTCCAGATCCAGGTTCTCCATTTGGACCAGGGAAGTAAGCAGCACCCATTCCACCCACATCAGCAGGTGTCAATCCACCAGGGACACCATCACATTCAACAATCTTTGTACCTTTCATAACACTTGGTGAACAGATCCATTTCTTTATATATGTATCCATATCCAATTTATCCCAATTTTTCTTGATGTATCTGATTATCTTATCATAGTCACCAACATTTGTGAATAAGTTTTCATCCCTTCTATCTTCAATATACTTTATAAGACCTTCATAATCATTCTCTTTTCTACCAGATGGTGGTGGAGGAACAATATGATTCTGTATATAATGTGCTCTTTCACCTCTACAATACATCAATGTAAATTCATTTAATGCATTAATCTCATTATCAGTTAGAACTTCTTCTTCTTTCCTTATTTCTGAACCATTACTTCTTTTTCTAATGTCATTCCAGACTGATTCATTCATTTTTGAATAGTGTAGATATATTTCTATTTGTTGAGGGAATGGGGCACTATCCCATTCTTCATCTGGTTCCAAATCTTCACCAGTAAATTCATCATCATCTAAATGATATTTATAAAATCTTTCCTCTGCTGCATCCCAAAACTTATCAACCAAAATATCATTCTTTTTATCATCATCCAAAGAATCCCACCAATCATAAAGTGTATCATATATGGTCTTTCCGGGTTCTTTCTTAAATCCAAGTTTAGATATTTTTCTTTCTTCTTCTAAAACTCTGTCATTTATCTGTTTTTTGATATTGTCATATTTATCCCAATTATCTTCAACATATGGGAGAAGAACATCTGATAAAGGTACTGTTGTATTTCCAACCCAAACCTCTCCAAATCTTTTTGTATCATTTATAATATATTCTTTGAAATCATTAAAATCATTTCTATACTTTTCATAATAAACAATACCTTCAACAAAGAATTTTAAACAAAGTTCAAATTTATCTACATACTTGTCATCCAACTGAATAATGTCTTCTGCTTTCTTAACACCATTTCCGCCCTTCCTGATGTCACCCCAAACAGACTCATTTGTACTATGAATCTCATCCCAGAGTTTATCTACCAAAAGTTCCTCATCCTTATCAACCTTTTCAACTGCTTTTAAAATAAGTGGAAGTACAACATTATTCCAAACATCCATATGTTCAAAATAATTTATAAGTTCACTAATATTAGGATGGAGTTCTTCTATCTTTGGATTATTAGCAAAGTCTCTCACAAATGCCCTGAAATCTGGAGCACTTTCAGTAGTATAATCACCTTGATAATAACACCTGTTGGCAAACATCTCAATATATCTACTCAACACCTTTTTAAGATGTGGTGGTATATCATCTTCCTGTTTTATTTCAGAACCATTACCTCTTCTTCTAATGTCACCCCAAACAGATTCAAAAAGAGTAATATTATTCAAGAAAAACTCAATCAAATCAACATATGTCTGATTAGTAACATCTCCTTCTTTTAATTTGAGTTCATATTTATCACTATACATACATATCCACCTGAAATTATCAGGAGAGTTTTCTATGATTTTTCCAATCCAATCATCAAGTCTTATTTGACCCCTGTTTCTCAACACGACCATAATCCTTGAAAGTTCATCATTAACATAACTTCCATATATGACTATGTCTTTTATAGGATCCACAACAATATCCATTTCATATTCCTTACAGAAATGGTCTTTATCCATACTATATACCTTATCCCTGTAATTTGCAACAAGATAATCAACAAAATCATCAATGCCCATATTATTGACATTGTCTTCTTTCTTGATATCAGTACCTATACCCCTTCTCCTGATATCATTCCATATGGATTCATTAGTTGTACTCATACAATTATTTATGAGAAAAGGTGAGGATTACTCCCCACCTTTCAAAATCTTGTCAATGATGTTATCATCTATTTTTGGAATATTGATTCTCTCATAAGTTCCATCATCCTTCAACCAAATCAGAACCCGGTCAAGTATCTTCACACCAATAGATTCCAGAAGTCGCTGATAGATGTTAAACTGAAGCATATAATGTGACAGTGGTTCATCAATATACTTTGACATACACCCAGTCATCATAATACCATTCTGCCTGTTGTATTCCTTGTATAAAGACTTGTTGGTCTTCCAGTCCATAATGACAAAACCATCTTTATCAGAATCATAGAAAAGAAGGTCACAGGTACCACAAATCCTTCTCACTTCCTTCATATACTCGGTAGACAGTTTGAACTCTGCACCCACAGGATGAAAGTTTTTTTCCAGTTCATCATAG
>JAEEGL016330405.1_pt1 | contig 13488 bp, 10 predicted proteins | sample 9134231 | NCBI WGS metagenome assembly JAEEGL01 (sample SAMN16246548, study PRJNA631951) | gut metagenome | biome: gut microbiome; feature: rumen; material: fiber-attached | host: Bos | place: Iran: Karaj | collected 2018-10
ACCGGCTTTAAGTTATTCCACCAAATTGAATGAGTAGTTGCTACAAAACTGTAAGGAGTAGTAATAACTTCCCCTGTAATTTTCATTGCCTGTAATGCAGTTATAAGCGGCAAAGTTCCATTTGTAAAAAGAGAAAGATAAGGAACTCCAAAATACTGCGAAAGAGCTTTCTCCAATTCTTTGTGATAATAACCATTATTTGTAAGCCATTTTCGCTGCCAGATATCTTCCAGCATTTTTTCAAACTCTTTTAAATCTGGAAGAAGAGGACTCGTTACGGTGATTGTTTTTTGTTCAGACATTACTACACCTTCTTTGTGTGAATTTTTCTTTTATTGAATTTTTAAGATATTCAAAGGATTCCAACTTAAACAATATAGACCCCAAAATGTAAATGATAATTCCCGAAGGAATCTGCATTACAAGTTTCAACCATGCTGATACAGACAAAAGATTAAACAAATAGATAAGAATTCCCATTACAATGGCAAGAGTAATACCTGGTAAAATATCTTTTAACTGTTCAAGATAACCATAATTCAAAAGTTTTTTATTTGGCCATGTATTAATAATCTGACTACATATGCTTGTAAACAATAAGCTATATGCCATTACTATGACACCAAACCACATTGTAGAAAGAAGTACTATCATTCCTACAATTTTTTTTGCAATTTCAAGCTTCAAAAACAAATCACTGCGACCAACAGCTTTAATGGCATTAAGATTTGCAGTATTAACTGGGAAAAACATATAAGCTATACAAAAAATAACTAAATAAGGAACACAAGGCATCCACTTGTCTGTAAGAACAACAGAAATCATGGCAGGTGCACAACCAGCTAACCCCATCATAAGCGGTGCGATACAATAAGTACTTGTCTTAATTGCACGGCGAGTCATCTGTTTGATACGTTCTTTATCATCTTGTTCACTGGCCATTGCAGGTAGTAAAACACTGTCTATTGCATTATTAATATTTCCAACTATTGTCCTGGGAAAAAGCTCTGCCTTATTGTAAAAGGCAAGATCTTCAGCAGAATATTTTTTTCCGATTATGAGTTGGCGTAAGTTGTTGTATACTGTATCAATTAATGCAGAAACAAGGAGTTTCCATCCGAAAGAAAAAAGACCCCTAAGACGTTCAAAAGAAAAAACAAGATTTGGATGCCAGTGAACCGTTATCCATAATATAAATGTATCTACTGTAACTTTTGTAAGTTGTTGTGCAACAAGTGCCCATACTCCATAACCATGGTAAGCCATCCATATTCCTACTATAGCGGCTGTTATAGTTCCTATAAGTGTTGCAAAAAAGAATTTACGGAACTGAAGTGTTTTTGAAACATAGGCCTGTTGTATATTTTTTACACCTGAAACTACGATTGTTAAACCTAAGGCACGTATAATTGGAGTAAGTTCCGGACGTTTATAAAAATACGCAATCAGAGGTGAACAAAAATACAGGAACAGGTAAAGGACAAGACAGAAAACAACATTAGTATAGAAGACAGTTGAAAAATCTATGTTGTCGGAATCTTTTTTTTGTACAAGAGAAGTTCCAAGTCCGGAATCTACAAATACATTGAGGATATTAATGAAAACAACTACGAGTTCTATTGTTCCGAATTCTTCTACAGAAAGGATTCTGGCAAGAACAATGGAAACAATAAATGAAACAAGTTGTGCCCCTGTACGCTCCAAAAAGCGCCAGAGCATGTTTGAAAATACACTTTGACGTGATACAGACATATACTTTATGTAAAAGATAATTGGATTTTATGAAAATGATATGAGGTTAAAACAAACCCCATCAGCGGACATTTCCGTTGAAAAAACGAAAAGAGACGTAAAAAGATGATGCCACGCATGCTGCCGGAACAAGCTATACGCCCCAAACATCCGCTGTTATTAAAACTTTTATACAGTTCTTTCCATTTTATGATAATTTGGGGTTAAAAGCAATTAGTTTGAAGAGGAAATTCTCATGTTGAATTAGATATAAGGATTGAATCGTTCTTGTATAGCAATGTCAATATAAACAGTACATTATAAAGACAGAGAAAAAAAAGTAATTAGAATAATTATAAATCATTAACAGCAGTTTCAACAACACTGTATTTATTAAAGATAATATCTTTAAAATACGTTACGTGTTCTTCAAAATTATTCAAATCAATATCCATTGGATTATGATTTACACCCCAAAGTTTTGCATCATAATTCGCAGATATTTCAAGTTTATCTTTTAATGATTCAATTCTTGAATCCATATCAATATTTATTGATTTTTCTGACCATATACTCTTTATCACTGAGCGAAAAGCAGAGGATTTGAAAAGAGCATTGTAATATATTGAATTATCCAAAATACAATAAGAATTAAGATAACGAGCACCATAGTCAAAATCCCAAACAGCAGAAGCTTTTAGAATATTATTTGTACTATCAAATGTAAAATATGAACTTTTAGGATGATTTAATTCTCCATTACTCATTATTTCATTTACCAGCCAAAACTTTGCAAAAGAATCTAAATCTATCTTATTAGTAAAACCATCATCAGGAGATTCACAATCGTTAAGATTTGTAACTTCTGAATAGTTTGGATATAACAATTGCTCTAATTCTGTTATCTTTTCTTGCAATCGATTAAGACGAGCCTGTCCGCCTGTTGTTAATTGATTTTCCTCATCTATCATAAAATCATCATTTTTTATCATATACGGCATATTTCGAATTGAACTTTTAAACTTTACAGGTTCATCATAATAAACATCCATTTCGATTAAATAATCTTTATCCTCGTCATCAAGCATTGTTTCAGAACCATCGTCTATGTCTATTCTATTTTCATCAACTTTTATAGCTTCTCCAAGCCAATAAAGACCTTTATATTCATTATTCAAAATTAAATCTACAAACTCCCCATGGACAGTCCAATCCATTCCAAATTGTTCACTTAAATAAAAAGCAATTTCATTACGCATAAAAGAATTATCAAGATAATTAGCAATTAAAACCCACCTTTTATGTTTTGGCATACCCATGATTTGTTGTTTTTTATCAAGTTTTAAAGCATATGGTTTTTTAGGTTGAATCCAGGATGAATTCCCCCTACCCCTTATACTAGTTTTTACAGGCTCAAAGTTCCATTCATCATTTTCTGCACCTTCTATTGAAATTGTTGCATTCTTTAGCCAATCTTCTTTAGAAGTTATGGCGGCATTGCCTGGTGTATTAACCTTTACAGTTGGTAACCCCGTATACGCCACACTAACAACATCAGAAACCGTTGCAATAGAATTCAATGCCGTAGCATCATTTCCTGGAACTTGTACAGAAACTACACAATAAAAATATTTTATTCCTCTTTCTGTAAACACAGGTGTTGTAAATTTTGATTTATCAGCATCAACTATAGGTGTTATGGAATCTACACCCCCATCTGAACATTCATACCATTGATAAGTAATTGGAATTGAATAATTTGGAATAGTTGCAATACATTCAAGTTCTGTAACTTGATTTTTGATAACAACATTCATCTTAACAGGCTGTTTTGTAATAACAGGTTTAACCTGTTCTCTGGTGACAGTTTCAAACCATGCTGTATCACTAACAACAGATGCAGTCTTTGCACCACCGTCACCATTATCTGTAATTGTATTCGTTATTACACAATAAAAACCTGTTTTTCCAGCAACTGATAAACTAACAGAATAATTTGATTCTACAGCATTTGTGATTATTACAGATGCTGTATTTTTAGTATCTTCAATGGAATACCACTGATATGTTATAATTCCTCCATCTACTGATGAGGCTCCAACTGTAAATATGTGTTCTGCTGGAATTACAGCAATAGTTCCTGTTGGTTGAACAGATATTTGTGGAACAGCCGCATTTACAATTATTTTTTCTAAGCTTACGGTTTGAGTTTGTAGGCAGGCCGATTTTTTTCCGCCGTCTCCATTATCTTCTATTGTACTTGTTACTACACAATAATAATATCCAGCATTCGTATTGCTTATTTTTGCAGAATAAGTTACAGAAGTTGCGTTTTGGATTGCGGTTGCATTTCCACTATTATCTGCAGAATAATACCATTGATAAGACAAAGTTCCCTGATCTGAAGATGAAGCGATTATGCTAAATGTAAAATCCTGCCCTATTGTTCCCGAGGTTTCTTTTGGTTGGAGTATAATTACAGGTGGATTTACATTTACAACATTATTTGAAAGGATTACTTTGTTTGTTATTGCAACAGCAGTTTTTACGCCACCGTCTCCATTATCTGTTATTGTATTTGTTACTATACAGTAATAATATCCAAGATTTGTGAGAGATATTTTTGAGTTCAGATTCTGAGTTGTGGCATTTTGCACTGGTGTATATTCACCGTCTTTTGAAGCAGAGTAATACCATTGATATGTTAGTTCTCCTTCGTCTTTAGAAACAGCTGATACTGTAAAAGTAAAATCTTGATTTAATTCTCCAGAAACATTTACAGGTTGTGTAGCAATGACTGGTGCTTGTGCATTTATGCTTGGAATAACAGTTACCAGGATTCTTGGTGATGTTATAGATTTTTTGTCTGATTTAAGTGTATTAGTTATTATACAATAATAGTAAGTATTTCCAACATTTTTTACATCCGGAGAAAATTCAAAATCATTTTTCTGTTCTATGGCAGTTCCGTCTGATAGCTTATCTGCAGCTGAATACCATTGATATGATAAAGTACCTTCATCTGTGACTTCTGCAGTTACAGAAAGTGTGACTGCTTTGTTTTGATTTGTTGTTATGTCGTTACTGATGGCTGTGAGAACTGGAACTTGAGCTTTTATATCTTCTGGTTCATTTAGCCCTAATTCACAAGAACAGATAATTATACAGAACAATGATACAATTGCGGTTAAATACTTTTTTGTTAATGATGCCCACTTTTTCATATAGTTCCTCCGTACTTTATTTTCTATACATATTATATGCGAGGATTTTAAATTTAGAAAGTTTTTTTTCGGAGGATAGTTTAAACGGTAGGCAATGGAGCAACCGCTTGCGGACCACTGGACTGAGCGACTGCAGGGAGCGAGGGAGCTTTGTATAAGGCGGGGTGCATACTATGGATTTGGCGTTTCAAATTCAAAAAATTGTCCAAGTTTTTCACGTCGTACATGTCTTGCGTCATAGAAATCTGAATTGGACATGTTTAAACTATATGGATTATAAGAACCAGTAACCCTGATATTGTGTTCTTTTGCATAGTTTAAAATAAACGCTTCTGATTCTGGTAACAGAGGCCGCAATTCCTGGTCATACAAATCATAAAGAGCAGGAGAAAGAGGACAAAGAAATATCAACACTTCTACCCCTTGAGATTGTAAATAATTCATCAAAGAAGAAAATGTTTCTTTTACATCGTCTGAAAGATGTTCGTTTATACCACAGAATTGATTTATTATACCTCCATATTTTTTAGGATCTACATATGCAATTGCATCTTTAACGACATAGTCTTCTGTTTTGTTTCTGGATTTTAAATCATAGTTCCACGAAGCATCTGAATCGTAATAAAAGTATTTGTCTGCATTTTCGGGAGTTACTATACCATATCTTTTTCCATTATAAATAATTTGATCATAAAAAAGTTTGGCTGTTCCTTGAAAATATTGAATGGAAACAAGTTGTCTTATAGCCGTATACTTTTCTCTAAATTTGATTTTCTTCATTTCAGATTCTGGAAAAACAAGAGTTCCCTCATTGCCATCTAGAACAGAAAGCATATATTCGGCATATGGCATATATGCATTATGCCGGATAGCTCGTCTTCCCTTGTTTAAAAAATCAAAATCTGCACAGAATATTATTCGCTTATATTTTATATTTTTTGTTTTTAGGAGTCCGAATTGAGCCAGAATATCATAATAATCTGCACCGGACTCTCCAAGATTATAAAACGAATCCGTACCAACGATATCTTTATTTAAACACATTATAAGACTTGGTCCGATTGCTAATGTATCAACCTCTTGGGGAAGATTTTCAATTAATACACGCTTTACCCTTCTTTCATCAAGCACACCTACACCATAAGTAGCGTTCCCATCTAATATAGAAAAAGCAATATCATCATTAACACCACTGTGAAAAAGGTTTGCCATATCTCCTGTAACATTAACAAGCACAATACCTGCAAGAGGGATAAACATAAGAATAGCAAGCAATATCCATTTTTTTATTTCTTTCATATAATCACCTTAAAATTTAAAATAGATAAACGATGACTGCCCTATCATTCCAAACAAAAGAATTAGTGCAAGTTCAATATAAATTAAGGCAACTCGCAAAATGATATTATGACGATCTACAATTTTGTTTATTGGAGTTTTGCGGTTATGAAGAATATCTGCTAAAACCATAATAAACAATCCCGCTAGTAAAGGCAAAACTCTTTTAACAGAAAGCTCTAAGGAAATCCAATTTGCATAAATAAGTTCAGAATGAACATTATATATAATATTGCGTATTACATTAAACCCTGCCTTTACATTCTGAGTACAAACAAAAGTCCAGCAAAAAAGCATAATACAGAAAGTTCTTAAACTCTGCCATATATGCCATATTACACTTTGTGTATTAATTTTTAATTTTGTAGAAATATTTGAAAAGAATGGTTGGGTCAAATCACTAAGAATTAGAAGAATACCTGGGATAATTGCCGAGGCCATAAAATAGTAACCTGTTCCACCATGCCAGATACCAATTAACGCCCAAAGCACAATAGTTGAAAGATAAGTTGGAATCTTTTTCCCATATTTTTTTCCAAGCAGAGTCTTTGATTTTTGACCGATTTTCTGAAAAGCATTTGTTTTTAGAATTGGATACATTACATAATCACGAAACCAATTTCCAAGAGAAATATGCCATCTGCGCCAGAATTCAGGTAATGTACGGGAAAGGAATGGGGCATCAAAGTTTTCTGATAATGAGATTCCATAAAGCTTTGATGTTCCTAAGATTATATCCATACACCCCGAAAAGTCGGCATAAAGCTGAAAAGCATAGCAGATAACACCAAATAAGAGTATTACGCCAGCTCTTTCATCTGGTTTTGCATATATTTCCTGAACAATAAGCCCGAGACGGTCTGCGACTACAAGTTTTTTCATATAACCGAAAATCATTCGGCGGACACCGTAAGTAAAAGAATCATAATCGGGCTTGTGTATTGTGTTAAACTGTTCTTTTACTTCAGGTAAACGAGTTACCGGACCTGAAACTATGTATGGAAAATAAGTCAAGAAAAGAACTATATCCAGCGGATTTTTTTCGGCTTTATAACTCTGCCAGTAAACATCAAGCAGATAACCGATTGCATTAAGCGAAAAATAAGATAGACCGATAGGAGCGGCAAAATCCAAAAATGAAATATCCTTAGGAACATCTAAAAGATATAATATGAGATTACCCGTATTGAAAAGATATTTAAGAACTATAAGATTTATAATAAGAACCAGAATAGAACAAATTGCAAATATAAATCTTTGTCTTTTCTGTCCCCTGGTAATAAGAATTGCACCAACATAAGTAACTGTACAGACAAGGAAAAGAATTGCACACATATACAGTTCTTTTCCTTTTGAGGCTGCTATGAAAAAAACTAAACTTATTGCAAGCAGTATGTATTTCTGTTTTTTGTAAAATATATAATAAACGATAAGACTTATAATAAGTAAAGCGAAAAATTTAATTGATGTTAATGTCATTTTTCCTGTTATTTTCCCATTTCAAGAATAAGTTCTACCATTTCGCCTACGTTCTTCATCGAAACTACTTTGCCCATAGGAATTTTAAAATTAAACTCTTTTTCAATTGCTACAATCAAGTTAATGTGTTCAAACGAATCCCAACCATCAATATCATCGGCAACAGTATTGTCATTTACATGAATTGATTCATCATCAAAGACGTCCTGAAATACAGCGTCCAGTCTTTTGTAAACATCTTCTTTAGTCATTTCTTATTCCTCCAAGAATAATATCATGCAAGCACAAGTATTTTGATTTTTGCGCTTGAAACAATTTCTTTATTTTGATTAGTTATTTTTGCCTTCACTACAATTAATTTAAAGGCGTCAATTTTTTCCATTACTTCACCTGTAATTGTAAGAAAGTCTCCTGCGTAAACAGGCTTTAAAAATTTTATGTCTTCAAAACTATGTATAAGGCTATATTTACCCGGTAAGTACATTCCGGCCAGTGTAGAATAAAATGAGGCTGTAAGCATTCCGAACGCTACATGACTCTTAAACGGATTTGAGACAGCTTTTGCAAAATCATCATCCTTATGAAGCGGATTTTCATCGCCTGTAATATTTCTAAAAGAATCTTCCATCTGGAGTGTTATTTGGCGAGAAAAAGACTCTGAAAGTCCAGTTTCAATATCTTCATACTTATATTCGTTCATTAGTTTACTCCAAACTGACGTATAATTGTTTCAATTTTTTTTGCAATATTTTTTGCATCCAATTCATTCTGAATTCGAATTATTTTTTGTGTTCCATAGCCTTCTGCAAATACATCATTAAGACCAATTCTTCTTACAGGAATTCCAAGAGCATTTTCTGCAGCAAGTTCGCATAATATAGTTCCCAATCCTCCTGTTATAGAATGTTCTTCTACAGTAAAAACTGTCTTCTTGTTTTTTATTAGATCTAATGCCTTCTTATTTGCAAAGGGCTTAATTACCGGAACATTAATAAGTGAAATTTTAATATTCTTTTTACAAAGTTCTTTTACTGCATCACAAGCCTCTTCAAGAATGCTTCCTGTTGTAAATAAAAGATAATCTGCTTGTGAAATTTCTGCTCCGTCTAAAATGTCAAAGAAATCTTCTTTTAAAATGTAATTATCAGGAAAAAACTCTTTTTCATTGTTCATTCCAATTTTTATATAAACAGGTCCTATATGTTCATAGGCAATTTTTACACATTCAGAAACCTGCTTTGGAGTAGAAGGAGAGAGTATCATTAAATTCGGCAAAGCTCGTAAAACAGCTAAATCTTCTGTGGTGTGATGTGTAGGACCAAGAGAACTCCATGCAAGTCCACTTCCCATTCCTGCAATTTTTACATTTAAATTCTGGAAACACACATCGTCCCGAATAAATTCAAAAGAACGATAGGCCAAAAAAGCTCCTGCAGTAAACACAAAAGGTATTTTTCCTGCGCTAGCCATTCCAGCTGCAGCAGCAACCATATTCTCTTCTGCAATTCCAAAATTGTACATTCTGTCCGGAAAATTATGTCTGAAAAGTTCATCGAATCCAGTTCCGCTATCTGCAAGAATATGAAGGACTCTATTATCTTTTTCTGCAATTTCCATAAGACTGCTTATATACGCTCTTTGCATACTGCCTCCAATTCTTCATCTGTTATTCCAAGTTCTGATTTGAATACTGCAAGCTCTTTCTTATTTGGAAGTTTAAAATGCCATACAGGGTTATTTTCCATAATAGAAATTCCTTTTCCTTTTACAGTATGAGCTATTACCAGACGAGGGGTTTTCTCTATATTTTGTTTTACTAATATCTTTGCAAGGTCATCAATATTATGCCCGTCAACATCTTCGACCTGCCATCCAAAACTCTGCCACTTATCTTTCCAATTATTCATTCCAATTGTTTTTTTTATGGAATCCATTTTCTGAATTTCATTAGCATCAAGAATTGCAACTAAATTATCTAATTCAAAAGCCTTGGCAGACATAGCTGCTTCCCATACGGTTCCTTCTTCTAATTCACCATCTCCAAGAACAACAAATGTTCGGGAATTTATTTTATCCAGCTTCTGTGCCATAGCAATACCAACTCCCATGCTTAGACCATGACCAAGAGAACCGGTTGAAGCTTCCACAAAAGGAAGATCCCTCATACAAGGTTCTCCTCCAATTTTACTACCAGATTTCAAATATGTATGAAACTCTTCTTTTGTAAGAAAACCTCTTTCACACAATACTGAATATAAAGCTAAGCCCGCATGTCCTTTACTTAGAATGAATCTATCTCTTTCAGGTGCTTTTGGATTATCTACCTCTATTGCAAGTACATTTTTGCAGTAAAGGGTATAGAGAATTTCAAGACATGAATAACAGGAAGCAAGATGTGCCATTCCCCCTGCATAACCTGTAAGAAAAATTTCTTTTCTAAGCTGTTTAAGTTTTTCAATATCATTCAAATTGTGTTACCTCATCGGAATCAAGATTCAAGCCGCCACAAAACGGCAAATTATCAAGAAGTTCTACTTCTTCTTCTGACAGGTTAAAATCAAAAATATCAATATTTTGTTGTAAGCGAAATTGGCTTACTGATTTTGGAATAACAATAAAATCTTTTTGAACTGAATAGCGTAAACAAATTTGTGCTGCAGATTTTCTATGGTTATCTGCAATTTTTTGAATTGTTTCGTTTTTTAATATTTGTCCATTGCCAAGTGGACTAGATGCTTCCAAAACAATACCTTTGTTTTTACACCAGGCACAAAGCTCCGTAAATTCATGTGTATTCATTCCAGGGTGGTATTCAGTTTGCAATATTAATGGTGTAACTGTTGCAGTTTTTAAGAGCGCTTCAAGATGTTTTATTTTAAAATTGCAAACTCCAATAGAGTGCACGACACCATCTTTATATAATTGTTCCATACCTCTCCAGGTTTCTGCATTCAATTCTTCCCAATCTTCATGTGTTTTAGGTGATGCAGACCAGTGAATAAGATAAGAATCAAGATAATCTGTTTTTAATTTCTTTAGAGAAGACTTACATGCAAGTTGAACTTGTTCATAACCTCTGTTTGTATTCCATACTTTGCTTGATAAGAAAAGATTCTGTCTTTCTATGCCAAGAGTTTGAATTGCTCTTCCTATGGATAATTCATTAGAGTAAGCTGCAGCAGTATCTATAAAAGAATAACCGAGTTTGTAAGCATTTCCGATTACTTCAATAAGAGAATCTCTATCAGTAATTTGCCATGTACCAAGTCCAACGGTCGGCATCTTCATACCATTGGAAAGTGTTTTGAATTCCATAAAACTATTCTCAATTCACCAAAATCACATGATTGCGTTTCTTATAATCTTCAATTCCACGTTCCCATACAGCATTACCTTCTGCATCTTCGCTGGTTTTTGTAAAGTTATGGAGTGCGTAGAAATCTTTTACCATTTTATTCTTGGCTGTCGGATAGTAATAGCCACGGATTTTTGTAATTCCACGTGATTTACATTCAGCTGCAAGACTATCCATCATGGCAAATTCCATATTACGTTTTAAAACACGACAGCTCATCAACCACAAATCAATGTGGAAAAGAGATTTATCATTATCATCAATATGTCCGAGTACAACACTTACAACACCGTTATCTCCGAACTTGTCTTCAAGCTTTCCATATAATGTAATGTAATTTGAATCGGCAGCGTATTTTTCAATATCAGCCTGAGTACAACGTAAAGTTGTAAGATTAAACTGATTACTTTTATTTGTAAGCTGAGCAATACGACTCATATAGATTGGAGCAAATGGTTTTATTTCGCCTTTCATTTCAAGAGAACAAAGATAGTCATCATAATCGGCATAACCTGTCTGTTGTTTTGTTCGCTCTGCATTTGCCTTATACATTTCGTTACGGTTTAAATCTTCAGCAGAAAACTGTGTAACCTCAAAGAATCCGTTTCTGTCCAGTGTATTTATATAGCGTTCTGGAGCAGTCATTTGGGGAACCGCAACACTTGCACCAATTGTACCTGTAACTTGTGCCTGTACAAGTTCTCGTTCAGCAGGATTATCATCAATGAATACCATTGCATCAGAACCTATATTCAGTTCTGTCGCAGTTTCTACAAGATTTTGATCCTTCGAATTCCAGTTAGCTTTAATTATAATAAAATCATCCGGTTTTAACACACTATCTGGCCGGTTAAGACCTGCAAGTGCATTCTCTTCTTCATTTTTTGAATCTACAGTAAGAAGTACACCCAAATCTTTATGTTCTTTTAAATATCCCTGGAACTCTGAATAAAGTTGACCGATAGAAGTTTCCTGTCCAATTTCAATATTCCAAACTCCATCATCACCCACAATGCCGCCCCAAAGTGTATTATCCAGATCGCAGGCAATGGCTTTTTTGTTTTTTCCATAAATAGATTTGATGATGTTTGCAAGATTGTAGGAAAACTCCGGTATTGCATCTACACACATTGCGTATTTATACATATGCCAGTAAAAAGGATCGGCCCATTTCTGAAGGCCATAACAACTGGCCATATAATTAATGTCATTTATATAGAAGTTTTCGTGGGTCTGTGCATATTCATAGAATTTTTGATTAAGGCGTGAAACAAAATTTGTTTTTCCATGTTCATCCCAAACATCACGATTTCCCAAAAGCCGATAGAAAGGTTGCTCAAAGTTATTTTGAATAACAGGACACTTATATGTTTCTGCTGCTTTCTGCCACATTGTTTCGAAATGTGCAAACTGTTCAGAAAGCATGGACTCAACATTCTCTGAAGGATCTCGTACTGTTGGGAAAGAGGTTATATTTCTGGTTGAAGTATGTATGAAGATAATGTCAGGCTTAAACTCAACAAGTTCCGGATTATCAAATATTATATCATTCCAGTATTGTGCATATTCACTTTCGTAGAATTCAGTTATAATTCCGTTATTCAGAAGAAAAAGTTCCAGAATATCCTTTATATCATGTGTGGTTGAACCGCCAAGAATTGCAATTTTTTTTTTAGCATCTTTGAACCAGACAGCTCTGCCTGTTCAATCTGTGCCAATAATTCGCGTTTTATTGACTTTCTTTTTTTTAGAATAAAAGCGCTATCAAACGGATATGTTAAAATTGCCAATCTTTACACCTTTTTAATACAAAGTTATAACAACTTAACTACTATTATAACCGAGTATTAAGTGTTATTTCAAGTTTAGTCAGGCAAGTTAAGCCATTATATTTGTATGACCACTTCTCCCTTAACACACCCCAATCCCACGCATATAATCCCTGAGCACGCAGGTAAAGTGAGTCATTTCTTCGGCTTTAATGTCGCCCATGTTGGCAATTCGGAAGGTGTCTATGTTTCCGAGCTTGCCCGGGTAAATTGTAAAGCCGAAAGACTTTGCATATCGTTTAATAGACCTGTTGTTGTCTCGTGGTAAACAATGGCAAAGGTTGTGTATTTTTTGCTCTTCATCTGTGCTTCAAGCGCGGCAAGGTCAATCGGCTCGTAAGTAGAAGATTTGAACACGTCCATACGGAATTCTCTTCCCACATATGCAAAACCACGGCCAAGCTCAAGCAGGAATTTTTCAATATTTGTAATTAACGCTTCTTTTAAATCCCTTTCGTCGTATTTTTCCCGCAGTTTTAGAAAATCAAAAGTGTAAGGATCTTTTGTAATCTGTTGCGCAAGTTCTCCCTGA
>JAEEGL016928246.1_pt1 | contig 13487 bp, 9 predicted proteins | sample 9134231 | NCBI WGS metagenome assembly JAEEGL01 (sample SAMN16246548, study PRJNA631951) | gut metagenome | biome: gut microbiome; feature: rumen; material: fiber-attached | host: Bos | place: Iran: Karaj | collected 2018-10
CTGTGCCTGACGCTCCATAGGCTGCGAACCATAAAGCAGGTCAGCCTGGAACTTCACATCCTCTAATCCACCCACAGGCTCTTTGTTAGCCTTGGCCTGTGCCTGAAAATACATGTCGAACGATGTCGAGGGATCGAACTCGCCCATGTGGTTCATCATGTATGTCAGCACAATCAGCTGAGTGACAAGAGCATAGGGTTTCATCTTGCCCATGCTGTTAGCCACCTCAGGCGACGAGAATCCCACACCGAGCTTCGAAGCAAGGAATTTGTCGAGTTTCTGATACTGCCCTGGGGTAAGCACATCCTTCAGAGTCTGCCCCTCGGGAAGAATCATTGCTGTCTGCATATATGACATATTTTCAGCTTCTGTCATCTGAGCCATATCTAGCTCGCCATACACCTGGTCGGTCACCGTGAGGGCATCTTTCACTCCGGCAATCTTCTCAATAAAACTTACGTTGGCAAGATGGTGAGAACCGATGATGAACGACGGTTTCTCAAGATCACCACCAGAGATTTTCCACAATAACTGTGCATTAACGCTGCCCGCAGCAAACATTGCCACAACGGCAAGGAGGATTGTTTTCTTCATTTTCGTTTCGTATTTGTTTGGTTATTAATGTCGTTATAAATGTAAATATATTAATTGTTATTCAGTTAACAAGAAAAATTGATATATCACATGCAAAAATAAAACAAATTAACAAGAAATAATATAAAAAGAATCTTGTTTTTATTTAATAATTCGTAATTTAGCCATCGCATTAGCATAAAATGTAAGTTTTAACATCATTTTTATCATGAAAAAATCAATATTATCACTCTTTCTGCTGGCGATTGCAACCATGCTCAACGCCCAGAATCACATTCAAACCCAAGTGCCAATACGCCCTGCGGGGCAAACCGACGTCATCGGACTCACCGTGCCTAAAATGAAGGTAGTGCGGATAGGTATCGTCGGCTTGGGAATGAGAGGCAGCGATGCAGTTGAACGTTGGTGCAATATCGAAGGATCGCGCATTGTTGCCGTGTGCGACATTGAGCCCGACCGTGTGGAAAAGGCACAAAAAACGATGAAGAAATATGGCAAAAAACCTGCCGTAGGATACAGCGGCAACGAAGATGCATGGAAGAAACTATGCGAACGTAGAGACATCGATGTGGTGTATATTTGCACCGACTGGTCGCATCACACTCCTATTGCCCTATATGCAATGGAACATGGCAAGAATACTTGCATAGAGGTTCCAGCCGCTACAACGATGGATGAAATATGGTCACTGATAAACACTTCGGAACGAACACGCAAGCATTGCATGATGCTCGAGAATTGCACATACATACCATTCCTCAACGCTACACTCGAAATGGCACAGAAAGGACTCTTCGGCGATATTCTACACGTGGAGGGTGCTTATATGCACAATCTCGACGACTTCTGGCCACTATATCACGATAATTGGAGGTTGGAATTCAACCGCACACATCGAGGCGATGTCTATCCCACACATGGTATCGGACCTATATGTCAGGTGCTCGACATACATCGCGGCGACCGGATGGACTATCTTGTGGCGATGGACACGAAGTCTATAAACGGCCCGAAACTGGTGGAGAAGATGACCGGTGAGGAGTGTGACTATTTCGCCAACGGCGACCACACCTCGACGATGATACACACGACAAAGGGACGTACGATGCTTCTGGAGCACGGTGTGACCACACCGAGACCATACAGTCGGATGTCGCAGATAGTGGGCACAGAGGGATATGCGGTGGAATACCCATCCTACCAGTTATGCTTCCGCAAGGAATATCTTGAGGAGAAAGAAGGTCGGAAATTCGACGGAGTGAGCACACATAGCGCCCTTCCGAATAAGATACAAGATGAGCTTGTGGAGAAATATACTCCCGACTTCATAAAAGAGCTGCTCGAGGATGCCAAGCGAGTGGGAGGACATGGTGGCATCGACTACATAATGGATAAGCGCTTGGTGTATTGCCTGCAAAATGGATTGCCCCTCGACATGGACGTTTACGACCTGGCCGAGTGGTGTTGCATAGCAGAACTCTCACGCATATCAATAGAAAATGGTTCCATACCCGTAGCGATTCCCGACTTCACCCGCGGGGCATGGGACAAGGTGAAAGGATTCAAACGCGTATTCGCTAAATGACAAGTGATGAGGGAAACTATAAATAACTTATCAAATCGTTCAATCAAAAACTCATAAACTCAATAACATGAAAAAAGCTTTAATATCATTCGTATTGCTTGCAATCACAACAGGGTTGCACGCACAAAACTTTATCCAGACACAAGTGCCCATCCGCCCGGCAGGGCAAACTGATGCCATATACCTCACCGTGCCTAAGATGGACGTGGTGAGGATAGGTGTAGTGGGAATTGGTGGTCGTGGGACCGGTGCCATCTGGCGACTTAGTCAAATAGAAGGTGCAGAGATTGTGGCTCTATGCGACGTAAGGAAAGAGCAAGTGGACAACGCACAACAGATATTAAAGAAGTGCAACCGCAAGCCAGCGGCCGAGTATAGCGGCGATACCGAGGTGTATAAAAAGATGTGTGAGCGCGATGATATCGACCTTGTATACATCTGCACCGACTGGATTCATCATGCTCCTATAGCCCTCTATGCGATGGAACATGGCAAGAACGCCGCAATAGAAGTGCCGGGAGCCACCACACTCGAGGAGATATGGGCGCTTATAAACACTTCGGAGCGCACACGCAAACATTGTATGATGCTCGAGAATTGCGTCTATGACTTCTTCGAGATAGCATCGCTCAACATGGCTCAGAAAGGACTTTTCGGCGATATTCTACACGTGGAGGGCTCTTATCTCCATAACCTGAGTGACTTCTGGGCAGGTTATTGGAATAATTGGCGTCTCGACTTCAATAAGAAACATCGCGGCGACCTCTACCCCACCCACGGCATAGGTCCCGATTGTCAGGTGCTTAACATCCACCGAGGTGACAGAATGGACTATCTCGTGGCTATGGATACAAAAGCCGCCACTGGTCCTAAGAAATGGAAACAATTCACTGGTGAGGAGTGCGACTACTTTGCCAATGGTGACGAGACGACAACGCTCATCCACACCGCCCTGGGACGCACAATGCTCATCGAGCACGACGTGATGACTCCGCGCCCCTATAGCCGCATGTATCAGATAGTAGGCACCGAGGGATTCGCCTCGAAATATCCCGTCGAGCAGCTTTGTTTCCGTAAGGAGACCATCGAGAAGAACGAGGGTAAGACATACGATAAGGTGAGCACTCACGAGGCAGTTCCCGACGATGTGAAACAAGAACTGCTAAGGAAATATACCCCCGACTTCGTGAAAGAGATTGAGGAGAAAGCCAAGCAAGTGGGAGGACATGGTGGAATGGACTATATCATGGATTACCGGCTTATCTATTGCCTTCGTAACGGGCTTCCTCTCGACATGGATGTCTACGATCTGGCCGAGTGGTGTTGCATATCCGAATTGTCACGCATCTCGATAGAGAACGGCTCCGCGCCCGTTGCCATCCCCGATTTCACCCGTGGAGCATGGAACAAGGTAAAAGGCTTCACATGGAAATTTGCTGAATAGCAACATATAATTTGCCGACTAAAAAAAGTCAAGTCACTCAGGCACTGGAGGTGATATCGCCATCACTCCAGTGCCTGTTGTTTTCATCCCCGACCAGATTAATGATATGGCAGTTGGCATTTGTCCTATAACTCCTTTCAGTCTTGTTTAGAGCATCGCGAACCACTGACAGCAAGGGAAGTAATCCTTGTCTCCCAGGCTCCTTAAATCTAGTATAATAAATTTTGCTAGCAAATTTTCAAATAGAAAGCCTCTTTAATGGCAATAGAAAGCCTCTTTAACGAGAATTTTGCTAGCAAAATTTTCGACACACAATACAATAGCCTAAAACGGACATAACAAAAATTGCCGCAACCGATTATGGTTGCGGCAATATATCGTTTATATGAATCGTCTCCGTCCTACATGGTTGGCGACGAAACGAGGATATATGCTCCGTTATTTGAGTATATCGACGGAATGGTAAACGTCACTCCTCCCACGGTAAGAGGGCTACCACCCACAACAGTGATACCTGTGTGGCGTTGGAAGGCTTGTGTGCTGGCGGTGGCGGGAACCGATTCTCTGGCTCCTATGCCCATGAGTGTGCCGCCATTGAGAAGCAGGCGTTTGGTAGGCTTGAAGGCTGTTGCCTTGTCGGCAGAGGCTGCCACAAGGACACTGCCGCCCTCGATGATGATGTTTCCATCTGCCTTTATGCCATTAGCCTTGGTGTCGTTCGAACCATAAGCGAACGGGCTGCCTGTAGTGACAACGGTAAGACTGCCGCCCTTGACGGTGAAGTCAGTTTCAGCCGACATTCCTCTACCGCCGCTACCTGTTGCCGTAGCATTAATGACACCTGCCGTCATAGTGAACTCAGTGCCTGCCTTGATGACGGTAGCGCCTTTAGTGGATTTCTCAATAGTGTCGTACATACCGCCGCCCGTAGCCGTGGCAGTGATGCTACCGCCGCTGATGAGCATGACCGAGTCGCACTTGATGGCCTCGGCGGCAATGCCTGAAGAGGTGACGGTGAGTGTACCGCCTTCGAAAAGGAATCGTCCGTCGTCGGTTTTATTCTTATCGGTAATACCCACATCGATACCATCGCCTTGCGATGTGATGTTCACCGTACCACCCTGCTGCTTGTAGTATTGATTCACGTGCAAGCCATCGGAGACGGCACCGGTGACAGTGATGGTGCCTGTGAACGTATTGGCAAGTCGCAGGTATTCATCGGCGAAGATGGCATGATTGGTGTTGCCTGCAAGAGTGAGCGTTCCGCTACCCGTCCATTCGGAGTGTCCGTTCAGATAGAGACATCCCTTGTGGGTGCCGTTGGCGGCATCGGCGAGGGTGTTTGTACCTTTCAACTCAACATCGAGACGCTTACCGCTCTCAATCTTTACAGCCGAGCTGTCAGGGTTTGTAAGAGTGAGGTTGTCGAGCACAAGGGCGGCCTTGAGTTCGCCATCCATGAAGAACGACCCTGCCGTAGAGCTACCGCTGAGGGTGTAGGTTATCTCGTTGGTAAGAGCGGCGGACTGCAATACGGCGACATGCGCGCCATCGACTTTCACGTCGAGGTGCTGTGCCACATTGCCTGCCACAACCACCTGAGCGCTACTGCCGTTAAAGGCAACGCTGACGGTGTTGTCGGCAACGGGGGTGTTGTCGATGGTAATGCTTGTGATGTCGGCGATGTTATATGATTTTCCCTGAATGGTGAGCGTTGTTGCCGAGGCGAAGGGCATGTGCCCTGCCTGCGCTGCAGAGTGGGCATAAGTGATGTTGCCCATATTCACACGCATTGTCTGAGCCATCGAGGGTACGACGGCGACGGCCATAAGGATGGCTGAAAGTAGAGTCTTCTTCATAGTCATTTTACAACAATTTTGCGTGTTTCACCATTTTGTCTAATGATATACATTCCGCGTGGGAGCTGCTTTTTCACGTCGTCGATGCTCTGGAATGTTGTCACGAGCTGTCCCGAAGGAGTGTAGACACCAACCGTTTTGTCGTCGGATGCCACGTTAAGGTCGCTGATGCCCGATGTGGATGAGAAATACATCTCGCTGATTTCGTTGAGCGGGATGGTAGTTGTCTCGCCATTGCTGACCACCTGCATATTGCCGTCGGCAAAAGTGATTGTGGTACCAAGGGCAGTGACAGCCTGTGCCGGACTACTGGTCTTGACAAAGACAAGATAGTCGTAATCGCCTGCGCAGACACTCAGAATGGCTGCGAGCGAAAGGGAAATTGAAAGTATAAATCGCTTCATAATAATGAATTGTGTATCGTTTCGATTCGCAAAATTATGTGTTTTATATATAAACAACAAATAAATTATGTCTTTTTAATATTATTGTAACACTTTTTTCATCCATTGGCCTCGCCATATTCTTATGAGGAAGAGTGTTCCGCGGCATGTCAGTTCGATGGCCATTGCTATCCACACACCCTTCAGACCGTAGTCGCGTGCCAGGAGTGCAGCGAGCGTGAGTCGCACACACCACATTGAGAAGAGGTTGAGCACTGCCGGGCGGAGGGTGTCGCCTGCTCCAACGCAGATACTGTACGACACTATCGAAGCGGCAAACATCGGCTCGGCAAAGGCTTCTATCCGCAGCACAAGCGCTCCAAGGTCTTTTATCTCGGTCACGGGAGTGAGTATGGCCATTAGTTCGGGGGCGAATACGAACATCAGCAGTCCCATGAATGCCATCACAGACATCGCCACGCCAATGGTCATCCATGCGAACGACTTGCAGATGTCGAACCTGCGAGCGCCCACGCTCTGACCTACAAGTGTGGTTGCAGCGTCGCCGATACCATAGCCAGGCATGTAGCACAGACTCTCAACGGTGATGGCAAACGAGTTGGCAGCTATCGATACATTGCCCAGAGGAGCCACGATGCGTGTTCCCACTATCTGCGCACCACCCATAAGAGCCGACTGCAGCGCCATCGGTGCACCGATCTTTACGGCGTTGCGGATATAGTCGGGGTTCCATTCAAAGCGTGTATGGTCTTGTCGCAAGTTGAGCATAGCGCTGCGGAAAATGGCAAAATATGCCTGAGCAAGTGCACTGATTATTATCGCCAACGATGTGCCGATGGCAGCACCCACTACTCCCCAACCGACAATGTATATGAAGAAGAAGTTGAATACCACATCGAGCACGCACATCATCACACTCATCACGCTGGGTATGCGCATATTGCCCGAGCATTTCAACATTGCTCCCGAGAGATTAGCGAGTTGGAAGAACGGCCCTGTCAATGCAAAGATGAGAAAATAAAGCGAGGCGTCGCGGGCAATGTCAGCCCCTCCGCCAAGCCAATATGGAAGAGGAAAGGCTATCGCGACACCAATGATGAGCAAAATAAGACTGAGAATGGTTGTTGCGATGAGGGCATGGCGAAACACATCGCGGGCTCGCTGGAAATCGTTGGCGCCAATGAAATGAGCCACTTGCACAGAGAATCCCATCGATGCGGCAGTGGTCATACTGCCAAATAGCCATGTTGAGGTCTCAACGATACCTATCGACGCCGATGCCTCAGCACCGAGATGGCCCACCATGGAAGCATCGATGAAGAACATCATCACGCTTGTTATCTGGGCCAATATAGACGGAATGCTCAACCCGATAATCAGGTTGAGCTTCTCACGGTTCGAGAGTACGCCACCCAAGCGTATCTTCTCGAGCAATTTATCGCTACTCTTTATTGAGAGTGTCATCCGCTATTACGGCTGCAAAGCTTGTTTCGGGGCCTTAAACACGGGTACGCTCTGACCAGGATGATAATAACTGACAAGTGTCATGTCGAAAATCAGAGTTGAGTAAGCTGGTATAGAGCCTTCGGCTTTATCTTCATATCCCAGTTTATAAGGGATATACACCTGCCAGCGGTCGCCTACTTTCATGTGCTGCAGTGCAGTGGCAAAGCCGTCCCTCACTTCTTGCACACCAAGCTTCACGGCAACGGCAGTGGCAGGGTTATACTCACCTTCAAAAGTCTTCTGGAACACATAGCCCGACGGATACGACGGCGATGGTATCAAACGTCCCTCATATACCACACGCACAGTGTCGGTAAATAGCGGACTGGGCGACGTGCTGCCGCTCTCGCTCAACACATGGACAACAATATTGTCGTCGATATCGGCGTGGAAACTGCTGTCGTCTTCCTTCAGCGACCATTTCCTCAGCGTCATCCAACTGCTGTCGCCACTTGCACGTCGCGAAACTGCATTGGCATAAACCTCCTTGAAAAAGTTTTCGTTCTTGCTCTGCCAGTTTGCGAACTCGCTTTCCTCTTCCGTTTCACTGCATGAGGTGAGCAGCAAAAGGCAAGAAGCGAGAAGCAAGACGCAAGGTGCAAGACGCTTCGCAATCCCATGAACATAGGATATACGATGAATGAAAAGATTATTGTGCATTATGAGTTATTCATTATGAATTAATCTACATGAGTTTCTTCAGCAGGCTTGGGATGCTCACCTTGTCTTCGATGATGCTGCGCAACTGCGATATATCCACTCGCTCTTGCTGCATTGTATCACGGAAACGGAGCGTCACCTTGTTGTCGGTGAGTGTGTCGTGGTCGATGGTGATACAGTATGGTGTACCAATTGCATCCTGACGGCGATAGCGCTTACCGATAGAGTCTTTCTCGTCGTAATGGCAATTGAAGTGGAACTTCAGGTCGTCGACAATCTCGCGAGCCTTCTCAGGAAGACCGTCTTTCTTCACAAGCGGCATCACTGCAAGTTTCACAGGAGCAAGGGCAGCAGGCAACTTGAGCACTACTCGTGACTCGCCATTTTCAAGCGTCTCTTCGGTAAATGCGTGACACATCACCGAGAGGAACATACGGTCAACGCCGATAGATGTCTCTATCACATACGGAGTGTAGCTCTCATTGGTCTGCGGATCGAAGTATTTAATCTGACGGCCACTGAACTTCTCATGCTGCGACAGGTCGAAGTTTGTACGGCTATGGATACCCTCCACTTCCTTGAATCCGAATGGCATATGGAACTCAATATCTGAAGCTGCGTTGGCATAGTGGGCAAGTTTCTCATGATCGTGGAAACGATAGTTCTCTGCTCCGAATCCGAGAGCCTGATGCCATGCCATACGTGTCTGCTTCCATTTCTCAAACCACTCGAGCTCTGTGCCTGGAGCAACGAAGAACTGCATCTCCATCTGCTCGAACTCGCGCATACGGAAGATGAACTGTCGTGCAACTATCTCGTTGCGGAACGCCTTTCCTATCTGCGCAATACCGAAAGGAATCTTCATACGACCGGTCTTCTGCACATTCAGGTAGTTGACAAAAATACCCTGAGCCGTCTCTGGGCGAAGGTAGATCTTGTTCGCAGCATCGCTCACAGAGCCCATCTCGGTCGAGAACATCAGATTAAACTGTCGCACATCGGTCCAGTTTTTAGTACCGCTGATGGGATCGACAATCTCCTCATCGAGTATTATCTGCTTAAGCATCTCCAGGTCGGGACCTTGCATTGCCTTTGTATAGCGTTCGTGGAGACTATCGCGCTTCTGCTTTATCTCAGCCACACGCGGTGAGGTAGCCAGATACTGCTCCTCGTTGAATGCGTCTCCAAAACGCTTGCGGGCCTTCTCTACCTCTTTCTCTATCTTCTCGTCGTATTTTGCTATCTGATCTTCAATAAGCACATCGGCGCGATAGCGCTTCTTCGAGTCGCGGTTATCGATAAGGGGATCATTGAAAGCATCAACGTGTCCGCTGGCCTTCCAGATAGTGGGATGCATGAAGATAGCGCTGTCGATGCCCACGATGTTCTCGTGAAGCAGCACCATCGACTTCCACCAGTACTCCTTTATATTGTTCTTCAGTTCCACACCATTCTGCCCATAATCATAGACCGCAGCCAGTCCATCGTATATATCGCTGCTGGGGAACACGAAACCATATTCTTTACAATGACTTACAATTTTCTTGAAAACATCTTCCTGTGCCATATCTTTATTTTTAATTTTGTACAAAATTACTTCAATTCCCTCGCTCCACAAAAGATTTTAATCTTTTTTTGCCATAAAACAGCATGTCTTTACATGTTTTTTGTATATCTCACGTTGCTACCGACCACATTCACAGTTTCTGCTATCAAGTTTTGGAGGTGTCGTAGAGTTAAACTGTCAACAGAAAAAGGCACCCGATTTAAGTCGGATGCCTCTATCTGGTAATTGTACAATAAAAAACTTCGGTGTTACACTCCCATTATCCACTTCACGAGCAGGAGTACTGTCGGGATGGTAATGACGAGTATGCCGATAAAGTCGATAATCACTCCCGACTTTATCATCTTCGTGATAGGTATGTAACCGCTGGCGTAAACGATAGCGTTCGGCGGTGTTGACACTGGCATCATGAATCCAAGTGACGACGACAGTGCAATTCCCACAGCAACTGGTATTGGGCTGAAGCCCATTGACAGGGCTGTACCTATAGCAATCGGGCCAATGAGGTTTGTTGCTGCAGTATGCGAGGTAAGCTCCGACAGCAACAGTGCTGCGATGCTGAACACAGCCACGAACATTATCTCTGAAGGATGACCACCCATCATTGCCTTAATAGCGTCACCAATCCACTCCGACAGACCAGTGGTGTACATCAGTCCACCCATTGCCAGTCCGCCACCGAAGAGGAGCAGCGTGCCCCACTCCACACCGGCAATAGCGTCTTTCCACTTCAGTGTCATCTCACCACTCTTCAGATTCACAGGAAGGAAGAAGAGCAACAGAGCACCGATAAGTGCGGCGATTGCCTCGGGGAACAGTTTGTTATAGTCTTTCACTATAGCGGCGTCGGAGCCGTAGATAATGCTCAGCACACCTGGAGCCACCCACAGTACAACAGCCACGATGAAGGCGAAGAGAGTGTTCTTCTGAGCACGCGTCCACTTGCCAAGCGAGTTCACACGCTCACTGATGAACTCCTGAGCGCCGTCGATATGCTTCACATCGGCAGGGAACATGCGCCACAGCGCAACATAGGCGATGACGAAGTAGAGCACCATTGCCACGAAGCCCCAAACCATCCAGTCGAAGAACGACACGTGTGGTGCCTCGGGCGCAAGCTCATTGAGGAAGCCGAGCATGATGATGTTCGGTGGGGTACCGATTGGTGTGAGCACACCACCTATAGAACATGCATAAGCTGTCATAAGCATAAGACCGGTGGCATATTTATAATTCGACAGATCGATATGCTTGCCATTGGCTGCCATCATCTCACGGATAGCCTCGAGAAGTCCGAGGGCTATGGGGAACATCATGGCCGCTGTGGCTGTATTGCTTATCCATCCTGAGCAAATCATACATGCCAGTCCTATTGCAAGAAAGATGCGACGCGGTGAGTCGCCGACCCACTTCATCGACATGATACCATAGGCTATACGTTTGTCAAGACCGTTCACCATCATAGCCTTGGCAATGATGAATCCTCCCATGAAAAGGAATATCATCGGATTGGCGAAGGCTGCGAAGGCTTCCTTCATCTTAACAACTCCGAATACGACGCACAGTGTGGGACCTATGATCGACGTCACGGGAATTGCAACAGGCTCAGTGATCCACCAGATGGCCACCAGAGTCATGATTGCAAGCAACTTGTGTGATTCAGGGGAAAGGCCCTCAATCTGAGTAAAGTAAACCAGAAGCGCGCAAAGCGGACCAAAGATGGCTCCGAAGATATGGCGCTTTCTGTCAAACGAAGAATCACTGCGTTCAGCCTGCTCATTTACTTGAGCAGCTTTCTTTTCTGTAACTTCCATATAATGCTTCTAAAATGTTTATTTATAGCTCTTAAATTGTTAATCTTATCATAGTATGACGGTTGTTATCCGTAATTATCGGGAGCTAACTCATGCTAACTCCCGATATCTATATACAACTCGCTGCATACTAAACCTTGCGAAACTAAAGACGTAAAAACGTAGTATCCGCACTGTTTCGGATTCTTTGCAAGCAGTTTATTATCTGTCACTTAGACAAGTTTTGTACGCCTGATAGGACTCGAACCTACACATCGTGTGATACTAGATCCTAAGTCTAGCGCGTCTACCAATTCCGCCACAGGCGCAACAAAAAATCTACTGCATAGAAAGCATAACTTCGAAATGCGGCTGCAAAGTTAGTGAAAACTGAGCACAGAACAAAATAAAAACGAAAGTTTTTGTCTTTTATCCTGAAATGAATGACAATACCCTCGAAGAAAAGCAACGGTAGCAGACTATTCGTGACTGCCTAATACCTGGCGGGCATATTCTATTATGGTGTCGCGCAACTGTGCCGCATCATCGTCAGCAAGCGCCACAAGGACATCTGGAGCGATTCCTGCTTCTGTCGACTGTCGGTTGCTGTCGTACATAGGACATGCCGAAAATCTTACATTCCAGCCATTTGGCAGCTCGCTCGTAAAAGGCAACCCTGCTCCTCCACCAGTGGCATCACCGACAATAGTGACATCATGGCAGCACTTCATGTATTTCACAAACTCGTTTGCGGCACTGAACACCTTGCGATTGGTGAGCACCACTACGGGCTTATGCCAGCGGATTCCCTTTGATGGTTTAAGCCGTTGTTCCTTCATCTCAGAAAAGTCGTCGTGCCCCGTGCCCGTCTTATGCCGCATATATCCCACCAGCAGTTCATCGTCGGTGAATCGTGCAGCGAGCGTCTCGGCTGATGTAAGAAGGCCTCCGCTATTGCCACGCACATCGATAATGAGTCCACGGGCAGCAGCAAAATGTAACATTATCTCGTTGAGATTACCGTCGCCGATGACATTAGTGAACGACGGGCAGCGCAAATATGCGATGTTATCGTCGAGAAGGCGATAGCGCATGCCCGACGAAATGTTATAGTCGGTACCGAGATAATGGTCTATCAACTTCTCATCATAGTTGTCGGGATAATCCTCATACCAACTCCAGTTGCGTGCCACATCCCATGGCGACGACAGGTTCACATGCCCGTCGCGTAGCTCGCCAATCATGTTTCCAAGCACCTCAAACAGCTGGTGACTGGTCATCGCATCAGAGATCATTCGTGAGTAGCGACTATGGACATCGTTCCAATCGACGTCTTTCTCTGTAAAGAAACAATAGTGCTCGTCCATGAGATGCCACAGAGCCTCGAAGTTACCGCGTGGATTGTCGTTGTATTCTTCTTCGTCGATGCACGCAGAGATGGTAATAACTCCGAACAGGAGGTATAAGAACTTCTTCATGGGGCAATGTCTTTAATTTTGAATCGTTTAGTCAATCCCACCACAAGCATGTGACTATAGTTGTGATACTTTATCATATTGACGTCGGCCTGTTGATAGTCGCCGAGATATCCGATAGTGAATATCGTCTTCCGTATTGGTATCTCGAGTGTGAGCATGTGTCTCATACTTGGCGAGTTGAACGGATGCGAGAGTTTTACGTTGTTGTCGTAGTCGCCACGCGAGAATATCTCGTAGTACGACTGACCGAAGTTGGGCGTGAACATCACTCCAACGAGCGGCGCCATCAGCTCGTATCGCAAAGCCCATATATGTCTCCCCACCTCGAATCTGTACCTTGCCGCCGCTGATGGCCCGACGTTGATAGCCAGTCGTGCCTGCGCTGGATTGTTGCCTCCCACGGTGCTATACAGGAATCCGGCATTAGCCTCAGCGGTGAAACCAGCCTTGACTTCAAGGGCGTCGCTCATGAAATGCCAATTCCTATGGCGCGAATAGCCGAATGAATACATCCCGGCGAGGAAGGTATTGTCGTCGGAACGCGGTGTTGTCGATGAGATATAAGCCGAGTGGACGAGCTGAGTGCTCCATCGTCGA
>JAEEGL010113559.1_pt1 | contig 13486 bp, 12 predicted proteins | sample 9134231 | NCBI WGS metagenome assembly JAEEGL01 (sample SAMN16246548, study PRJNA631951) | gut metagenome | biome: gut microbiome; feature: rumen; material: fiber-attached | host: Bos | place: Iran: Karaj | collected 2018-10
AACTATTTAATTTTTATTATATCATCATTATCAGGTATTAACCTTAAATAAACTAAAAGCATTCTAACAAGTCTTACAACAGGGCTTATAGCAAATAATAATATAATCATAAGTAACCACTCTGTAATAGAAAAATATGTAAAATCAAGTAAAATTAAACTTCTTAGATTAGGAATTGTAAACATTAAAATAATAATTACAAATACAATAGAAAATACTATTTTTCTATACCAATTAAATGGTTTACATGCTTTATAGAATACATATAACATAATTACTGTAGTAATAATAGCACTAATTGTTGAAAAAACAATTTGATCTGGACTATATGCTAAAGCAAGGAATGAATAATCACCTTTAAATCTAATCATTTGTGTAAAGAATAGAATTAATTGGAATAAAAGTATTGTTAATGCTCCAGGTAATATTTCTCTTACAACGTTTTTAATAAATTTACCTTTTACAATATCTCTATTAGGTTGAATAGATAAACAGAATGTACCAACACCTAATATAATAGTTTCAATTAAGAATAGGTTTCTTGGCTTAAATGGGAATCCATTATTAAATGCCCAAATAGCATCTAACTTATCTTTAGATATAAAACCAACGATAATATACATAATTGCAATTAAGAATGCAAATAAGTTTTTACTTAAGTATAAAGATGAAGCTTTTTGAATGTTATTAATAACTCTTCTACCTTCATTAACTACTTTAGGCATAGATGAAAAATTAGAATCCATTAACACTAAATGAGATACATAACGAGTAGCTTCACTTCCACTTGCCATTGCAATACTACAATCGGCTTCTTTTAAAGCTGGAATATCGTTAACACCATCACCAGTCATAGCAACAATCTTACCATTTTCTTTTAATGTTTGAACAATAAGTTTCTTTTGACTTGGACTAACTCTACCAAAAATAGTATAGTCAAATACAGCATCCTTAACTTCTTCATCAGAAAGTCCATTAAGATTAATGAATCTATCAGCATTTTCAATACCAACTCTATCAGCAATCTTACTAACAGTTTCCGGATTATCTCCACTTATAACCTTAACCATAACACCATTTTGTTTAAAGAAACTAATAGTGTCAATAGCATCTTCTCTAATATGATCTTGAATAACAATTAAACTAACTGGTTTAACTGTTTTTGGTAACTCATCATTTTTAATACTTCCATCAATATGACCAAGTACTAATACTCTACAACCTTGGTTAGCAAAACGAGTAACTTTACTTGCTATCTTATCATAATTATTTTTTATAACAAAATCAGGAGCACCAATAATAAATGTACCATCATTTTCAAATGTTACAGCACTAAACTTACGCTTAGAAGAAAATGGAATAACTTCTTTTGCTTGTAAAACATTATTCTTATCAAAGTATCTAATTAATGCTTCACTTGTCATATTTGTTTCTTTAAAAGCATACATCATAGAACCAACAATTTCTCTAATTGTATAGTCTGTATGATTATTAATTTCAACACAATCACATACTCTCATAGTTCCATCTGTAATAGTACCAGTCTTATCAAGACATAATACATTAACTCTTGCTAACATTTCAATACAATATAGTTGTTGAACTAAAGTCTTATTACGAGCAAGTCTCATAACACCAACACCTAAAGCAACACTTGTAAGTAAATACAATCCAGCAGGAATCATAGCTAAAATAATATAAGCTATTTCACTAATATATGATTTTAATGATAAAATATTAGCTTTAATACTTTCAAAATTAAATCCTGATACAAAATTAAAATCAGGTCTACTAACCATATATAAAATACCCATTGGAACTAATATAATAGATATAATTCTAATAACACCATTTAATGTCTTTAATAGTTCACTCTTTGGCATATTATATTTTTTAGCTTCATTACTCATTTTAGATATATAACAATCTTTACCAACTTTATCAACTCTGGCAACACATGTTCCGCTAGAAACAAAACTTCCACCCATTAAAGTAGATCCATGAGTTTTATTAATAGCATCAGCTTCCCCTGTTAACAAAGCTTCATTAACTTCCATAACGCCATCTAAAACAATACTATCAGCACAGATTTGCTTACCACTTGTGTACATAATAATATCATCTAAAACAACATCATTAACAGGAATCTCTAATTTTTCTCCATTTCTAATAACAATAGCAACTGGAGCACTCATTAATTTTAATTTATCAACAGTTCTTTTAGAATTAATTTCTTGAACCAAACCAATTACAATATTAGGAATAACAACTGCTAAGAATATTAATTGGTCAGCTTCTCCAACCCAAATTAATATAACAGTAATAATAAAATATAAAATATTAAAGAATGTAAAGATATTAGTTAAAACAATCTTTAAATAAGACTTACCTTGATCATTATCATTTTTATTAGTTAAACCTTCACTAATTCTTTGATTAACTTGTTCTGTAGTTAATCCAACAGTTAAATCAGTATCTAAAAATCTTTCAACACCTTTATATAATTCATTACTATCAACGAATTGTTGTTTATCAAGTTCTTCACTAGATATAGTTTGACCATTATCTTTATTAGCAATTGTTTTTTTCTTTAATTCTTTTAATACACTACTAGTTTCATTATCAACAACCTCAGCAACAACATTACTTTGGTTTTGACTCTTTACTTCAATTAACTCAATATATTTACTACTTTCATTATCTTCTTCATCATCACTAATAATATTAAGTATCTCTTCTTGAGTTAACTTAGGTCCAGCTTCAACAACTTCTTTTTCTTTTTTAACAGTTTTAGTTTCTTTTACAACCTTAGCTTCGCTATCAGAAGTTTTAGGTTTTGTTGTTTTTTTAGTTGTAGAAGTCTTCTTTTTAGTTTCTTCAGCCATATAGGTACCTCTTATACTTATAATTTTATCTCATTTATATTATATATTATTTCCTCTTAAAATAAAATATATTTTTATTGAGATTCACTTTCTTCTTTCTTAACAAATAAATTACTTATCTTACTAGGGAAAAAATTAATAACTTCTTTAACAACATTAGGTATCATTTTTAAAGATTCTTTAATTGCTTCAACTCTAATCTTTGATTTATCAAACTCACCTTCAGTGAATAAATACTTTCTTGTAATAACTCCAATTCTAATAGTAAGTAATGCATTACTAATACCATCAACAATTGAAGCAGCAATTGGTTTAATAAAAGGAATATTTGCTAAAGCATTTGTTGTTGATTGAGGAAAAATATCATTAAAGTTTAATCCCTCTAATCCTTCAGCAACTAAAGCTGTAGTAATAACATTTAAACTTAATTTACCAAGTTTAGGATAACTTGGTCTAAATCCACATTTAACAACAATATCTTTTATCATCTTTACATTACAAGTAAGTACAGCATACATATCAAATTTACCATTTTGACTAATAGCAGTTGATATCATTACGGTCTTAGCATTATTCATAATAATTCTATTTATTTCTTTTTTAATTGTTGTATTAAAAACAACACTAAGTTCATCTCTTAACTCACCACTTGTTTCACAATTAGCAAGTCTTTTCTTAGTATCTTCATCAATCTCATTATTACTTTCTAAAGTCTTAACAATCCTTTTATATGTTTTCAAGTTTCTCTCATTATCTTCATCTAAAACTGTAACAACAGAAAAACTTGGAGAAAACAAAATAATTCTAATAGGATTTAATAATAAAACATAAAACAAGATAGCACTTAATACATAAAACCCATATTCAAGATATTGACTTGTTCTTCTTAATCTTTCTCCAACCTCTAATACATCACTAACAATCATTAGAATTGTAAAAATACAAACTCCAACGCCAACAATTTTCCATAATTTGTCTCGAAATGAATTTTTCTTTTTTTTCATAAATTACTCCGAAAATATTTGTTTTTTAATAATTTTATATTGTTCTTTACCTTGAATCTGTCTTATTATTTCTAATCCAAAATCAACACTATACGCCATAGATTTACCAGTAATAAAATTACTAGATACTTCTACACCTTTATTTGTATATATACCTTTGATATTTTCATTACATCCTTTAAAACAAGTATACTTCTTATTTTCAAGTAAACCAATTTTTCCAGCAAGCATTGGTGCAGCACAAATCAAACAAATATATTTATTACTTTTATTAAAATAATTAATTATATTTGATACTTCACTATTACTAATTAAAGAATTAAATACTGCTTTGCCACCAGGAATAAACAAAAAATCAAAACAATCTAAGTTAATATCACTATAAAGAGAATCAGTTATAAACTTATGATTAGATTGAGTAATTAATTCTTTATTATTAAAACTAACTGTTGTAACATTAATTCCACTACGCTTTAAAATATCTATTGTACAAATAGCTTCAGTATCTTCAAAACCATCCTCAAGAATTGTTAAACATCTAATCATAATATCTCCTTATATATTATTTATAAATTTTTTCTAAAGTGTTATTATCAAAATCTTCGATTAACTTCTTACAGAACTCTAAACTAGTCTCAATATCATCAATACTTACCATAGTTTGTGGAGAATGTATATATCTTCCTGGTACTCCTACAGTTGTTGCAAGTATACCATTATTAGCATATTGAGCTTCTCCAGCATCAGTTCCGCCCATTGATTTAAATAATTGATATTTTAAATTATTTTTACTAGCTAATTCAATAAAATAATCTTTTAATGTTGGTTTCATAATAATACGAGGATCATAATATCTAATTAAAAATCCTTTACCTAAAGCACCATTATTACTTCCTAAATAATCTGTTGCTGGGCTTACATCAACTGTAACAAATAAATCAGGTTTAATTAAACCACTACTTACTTTACCACCACGTAATCCAACTTCTTCTTGAACAGTAAATCCTAAATAGATATCACTTTCATGCTTTAATGATTTAATAACTTTAGTTAACTCTAAGATAACTCCACAACCAAGTCTATCATCCCAAGCTTTATTTACCATCTTTTTATTATCGATTGTTAAATAGAAATTTTCACAAGGAGTAATAAAAGAACCAATATTAATACCTAAGTTTAATACATCTTCTTTACTATCACATCCAATATCAAATAATAAATCATCAAAAGTAATCTTATTATCTTTAGCAATATGTGGTGGAATAGAAGCTATAACTCCTTTAATTAATTCACCTTTATTAGTTTTAACATAACAACTTGTAGCAACTAATACTTCAGGATTAATACCGCCTAATGCAATCATTTTAATAATTCCATCTTCTCTAATTTCAGAAACCATACAACCAATTTCATCCATATGAGCACAAATCATAACCTTTGGTCCTTTTCCAGTTCCTTTGTATAAACCAAATATGCCACCAAAATTATCTTCAATAATCTCATCACTATTTTTTAAATAACTTTTAACATAATTTTTAACATCATTTTCATTTCCACTAGTACCAACTAAACTAGAAACTTCTTGAAATAATTTAATATCTATCATTTTAACCTCACCTTTATAAAATATATACAATTTCCTAATGCAACGAACTTATCTTCATATTCTGTTGTTATAATATTTTCATAACCAGAATTATGATAATCTAAAGATAATTCTAAAATCTCATAACCTAGTTTATTAAATTCCATAATAGAATATTCAAATAATTTTCTATTATCAGTTTTAAACTCTAAAACCTTAGGTTCTTTTAAAATACTTTTATATACATCAAGTACATTACTTGATGTAAGTCTTCTTTTCTCATGTCTTGATTTAGGCCATGGATCAGAGAATGTCAAAAATATTTTATCAATCTCACCATCACAAAATACATCATTTAATTTAAAAGCATCATAATTAAGTAAATATAAATTCTTTAATCCAAGTTTTCTAGTCTCAATTGCTGCTTTATAAATAACACTTGTTGATAACTCACATCCAATATAATTAATATTAGGGTTTTTCAAAGCATTTTCTCTAATAAATTTTCCTTTACCCATACCAACTTCTAAATAAATTGGATTGGAATTATTAAATAATGTATTCCATTTACCCTTATAATTTTCAGGATTAAATACTATCACATCATTATATTCTAGTATTTTCTCTTCTACGTTTTTTACTCTTCTAAGTCTCATTAAAAATTCTTATCCTTAGTCATTTCATATATAGCATCTGTTAGAATAACACCTGCTTTAATTAAACTTTCAATGTTAATAAACTCATTAGTTTCATGTGCCATTTCAGTATCCCATGGGAATAATACACCATAAGCAACGCCACACTTCAAATCACGAGCATATGTTCCACCACCAATAGTAAATGGTAAAGTGAAATCATTAGTGTATTTTGTATATGATTTATATAATTTTTGAATATAATCACTCTTTGGATCAATATAATGATATGTACTATTAGTAATTACTTTAATATCAAGACCATATTCATTTGCTTGACGTTTAAATTCACTAATAAACTTATCATAATTTAAATTCTTTGGATATCTAAAGTTTAAACCTAATCTTACATCATCATTCATTTCAATTAATCCAAGATTCATAGTTAAATCCCCCATCTCAGGATCAGTACAATCAAGTCCCATTAACTTACATCTTGAATTCATTAATTTATCATTAATAAAATGAATTAGATTAGAATCAGTATATTCATTTAAAATACTAGCCATTTCTTTAATAGCATTTAATCCATTATCAGGTTCCATAGCATGAGCACTCTTACCTAATACTTTAAACATACCATCTTCTAATATAACTTTTTTATTATCTTTAATTTTTTCTTTTAACTTATCACAACAAGTAAAAGTAACACTTGGAGCAACAATATTATATCTAGCTCCACCAGAGCATTTAATACAAGAATTATTTTTACCAATAATATCCATTGATAAAATACCCTTCTCGCCATATATAATTGGGAAATCAGCATCAGGACTAATTCCATAAACTGGATTTTCTTCTACTTCAAGATATCTTTTAAGTCCTCTACTACCTGTTTCTTCATCAGTTCCATATATTAATCTAATTCTTTTCTTAGGTTCAAATCCTAAATCTTTTAAACATTTTAAGGCATATAAACTAGCAATAGCTGGTCCTTTATCATCACTTGTTCCACGACCATACAATAATCCATCTTTCTCATAGCACTCAAAAGGATCTTTAGTCCAATCACCAATAGCAGGTACTACATCAACGTGACATAATACAGCGAAAATCTCATCACCACTACCATATTCAACGTGCCCACAAACATTTTCAATATTTTTTGTTTTAAATCCCATTTTGCTAGCTAAATCTAATACATAATCTAAAGCTTTTTTACAACCAATTCCAAATTTATAAGTTATGCCATCAACTACTTCGTTTTCAACGCATACACTATTAATACTAACTAATTCTTTTGTATGTTTTATAATATCAGATTGATATTTACTATATAATTCTTTAAAATCCATAATAATCTCCTTATTTTTTTATTATATCATAAAAATTATTATTTATAAATAAAAAAAGTTGTATAAAATACAACTTTTAATAATAATCAAATTTTAGATATTATTTTTATATCATAAATATCATTAAAATATATTTTAGTATCAACAACCTCAATATATTTTAAATAAATATCTATTTTAACTAAAACCCCAATTTTTTCAATATACTCATAATTATCATAATAAATAACTTTAACTAAATCATTCTTATTTAACTTCTTTAAAGTATAGTTGATATCTTCTTTAGCTTCATCCATAAGCTCTTTTTTATTAACTATAATTCGCTCTTCTTCACTTAATAATTCTCTAAAACCTTTTAGAGCATCAAAAGGCATAAAGATCTTCGCTCTATCACTCGTTTTCACCGCTATTATGCCCTCCAATCAATTTATTTCTTTTTATCTGGTTAGCTTTAGTATCAAAGTTTAAACCCCTTAAAACCGAATTTTTGCCATACTTATTTTTAATAATATTTATGGTTTTTTCAAGATCTTTTTCTCTTTGTATTTTATTACTATCTTCGAATAAATCATATAACTCATAATCTTCATTATATATATCAAAACTAATGCCAATTCTTCTAATAGGAGCAAATTTATTCGTTGTTTTATCAAATATAAGTTTAACTTCATTTAATAATTTACTAAATAGATTAGTACTATAATCAAGTTTTTTACTTCCTCCAGTTGGATTAACTAAATCTTTGCTATAACCAATATATAAACTAACCCTATTAGTAACTAAAAGTCTATCAATAAGTTCTAAACTCAATACATCAACCATCTCTTTTACAATAGTAAAAGCATCATTATAACTATAATCTTCAAAAAGAATTTGACTTAAAGATAAAGAATTATCTTTACTTTTATAATTTTTAATATCACTAATTGTACAAGGTTCTTTTCCTAAACTATGATCAAGTAAAATCTCATAATCAATACCAAATAGTTTTTTTAATACATTAGGATCAGTTTTACTAATACCTTCCATATCAAATACATTAATTGTACTAAGTCTATTACAAGTACCAATTCCAATTCGCCAAAAATCAGTTAGAGGAGTATGATTCCAAAGTAATTTTTTATATAAATCTTCGTCAAGATACCATACATTTGATTTATCATGTTTACTCATTATGTCTAATGCTACTTTAGCTAGATATAAATTAGTTCCAATACCACAAGTAGCTGTAATTTTAGTTTCTTTATAAACTTCATTCATTAAAAGGCGACTAAATTCATATTCATTTAATCCATATAATTTTAAATATTTCGTTGCATCAATAAATACTTCATCAATACTATATACATGAATATCATCTTTAGATACATATCTTAAATATATTCCATATATTTTTTGACTATATTTCATATAAAGCATCATTCTAGGTTTAGCTTTAATATATGTAATGTCTTTTGGTATCTCAAAAATACGTGCTCTACTACTAACTCCATAACTTTTCATCTTAGGAGTTACAGCAAGACAAATAGTACCTTCTCCTCTTGTGCTATCAGCAACAACTAAATTAGTCTTAAATGGATCAAGATTTCTTTCAGCGCATTCACAAGAAGCATAAAAACTTTTCAAATCAATGCAATAATATATAGCCATATAATCACCTTTATAAATAAAACCCAATCAATAGATTGGGTTTATTTTACATATTTTCTTTTACGATTCTACAAACATTTTCAACAGTAAATCCAAAATGATTCATAACATCACTTGCTTTACCACTTTCACCAAATGTTGTAATATTTAAAAGTTTTCCACCATTAATGTATTTATACATATGACATGCTTCACTCATTTCAATACCTAAAATAAACTTATCTTTAGGAAGAACTTCATCTTGGTATTCTTTACTTTGCTTATCAAATAAATACATTGAAGGCATACTAACAACTCTAACATCAATTCCTTCATTAAATAAAGCATCTTTTGCTTTACAAGCAAGATCAACTTCAGATCCTGTTGCAAGTAATATACAATCTAGTTTATTAACTTCTTTTTTAATTACATATGCTCCATACATAGATAAATTCTCTTTAGCATTATCTAAAGTTCTATATTCATTCATAGCTTGACGAGAAAGAATAATTGATGTTGGATTATTTAAAGAATTATATGCAATAACAAATGCTTCTTTAACTTCTTCTCTACCACATGGTCTAATAACATTCATATTAGGAATAGAACGTAACATAGTAAGTTGTTCTATTGGTTGATGAGTAGGACCATCTTCTCCAACAGCAATACTATCATGAGTAAAACAGTTAATAACTGGACTATGCATAATAGCTTGCATTCTTAAAGCTGGTTTTAAGTAATCGCTAAATACAAAGAATCCGCTTAAAAAGCCTCTTGTGTAACCATATACAGAAATAGCATTAGCTATAACTCCCATAGCAAATTCTCTTACACCAAATCTAATATTACGTCCAAGTCTATTAGTGCTACTAAACTCACCATTAATACCTTTAATATATGTTGATGACATTAAATCAGCAGAACCACCAATTAAGTTCTTATCAATTTCACTGATTCTATTCATAACATCACCACCAGCGTTTCTTGTAGCTTTATTATAAGACGCATCAAATGGTAAATCTAAGTCATCTTTAGTAATAGTTTTCTTATCAAAAATTTCACTATATAGCTTTGGATATTTAGCTTTATAATTACTTAAATTCTTATAATCTTCATCGTATGCTTTTAAATCATTAGATTTAATTTCATTAAATAAATTCTTAACTTCATCAAGAACACTAAACTCTTCTCCACCTAAGTTATCTCTCATATCAATAACTTCATCTTTTTTAAGAGGAGCACCATGAACAGCGTTAGTATTTTCATTTTTACTAGTTTTACCAATAATAGTTTTAACTTCAATAAATGAAGGCATATTACTCTTTTTAGCTTTCATGATGGCATTATAGATATCATCAATATCTTCCCCATCATTTACTTTCATATAATTAAAACCACAGGCTTCAACTTTTTTCTTAACATCTTCTTTATTACATAAAGATACTTGACCATCAAGTTGAATATCATTAGAATCATATAAAATAATTAATCTATTAGGTTTTAAAACACTACATAAACTTAAAGCTTCATTAGTAACTCCTTCTTGTAAGTCACCATCACCACATAATACATAAGTATAATGATCAAATAAATTAATATCATTATTATATTTATTTCTCATGTATTCTTCACTAATAGCAGTACCAACACCAAAAGGAATTCCTTGACCTAAAGGTCCACTTGTAGCATCAACTCCACAAGTAACACCTAATTCAGGATGGCCTGGAGTTTTACTTCCAAGTTGTCTAAAACTTTTTAAATCATCAATAGTAACATTATATCCTGTTAAATGTAGCATTGTATATAATAAGCTACTACCATGTCCAGCAGCAAGTATAAATCTATCACGATTATACCAAGTTGGATCCATTGGATTTTTCTTTAATACTTTTGTATACAATGTATACATAATTGGAGCAGCTCCTAAAGCAATACCAGGATGACCTGATTCAGCTTTAGTAATAGTTTCCATAGCTAAAACACGAATATTTTTAATCGCTAATCTATCGATATCTCTCATAATGTGAGAACCTCATATACATTACTTGTTCTATCACCAAAAGATGCTCTAACTTCTTTATCAACGATTAAAACACCTTTAGCACCAAGTTCCTGTAATTTCACTCCATCAACTTTTTCTGTATCATTTACAGTAACAATAATTTTAGTTCTTTCTTGTGAAATACTAACAATATTTTCACTTCCACCATAAGCCAAAAGAAAAACCTCTTTTTGCTCTTCTAAAGATGTATCATCTTTTTTATCTACACTAACATTTTTACTTTTTTTCAAGTTCTTAAATCTTAAAACAAATGCAACGCAAATTAAACATGCAATTGGAATTAATACAACCAAAAGTAAAACAATTGTTATTACTTGAACATTAGCTAAAAACATATCTATTCCTCCTAGATTTCATAAATATTATATCACATATAAACTATTAATTCAATCAAAAAACACCTAATAAAAATAAAAGTTTAGATTGCTCTAAACTCTATTTTTTATTTTTAAAATATAATAAATTTAATCCATCAAGAATCAAATCATCTTCATAAACAAAATCACTATCTTTAGATATATAATCCTTAATAACTTTACTTTCTACACCAGTTAAAACAAGTTTAATATCATTATACAATTCTTTATATCTATAGTAGATACCTTCAATCATAGATACCCAACCATATACCATACCACTAATTAAACAAGTCTTAGTATCACGGCCTAAAATAGAATCAATAGATTCAATACTAGTATTAGCAAGCATACTAGCACTTTGAGTTAAACCAGAAAAAGCAGTTTTAATTCCAGGTAAAATTGTTCCTCCTAAAAACTCTTTATTCTTAGTTACTAAACTAAAAGTCATAGCTGTACCAATATCACATATTAATAAATCACAGTTAAACTTATTACAAGCACTAACAGCACCAACTAATAAATCAGATCCTAATTGTTTAGGATTATCAATCTTAATATTAATTCCAGACTTGATCTTAGATCCAACAAACATAGCATCAATATTAAAGTATTTTTTAACCATTCTTTTCATTATTCCATCAAGTTCAGGAACAACACTACTAATAATAACACCTTTAATATCTTTACATAAAATGTCATTTAATCTTAAAATTTCAACAATTGATAAACCAAACTCATCTAATGTACTTTTAACATTAGTTTGAAATCTATATTTATTAATAAGCTTTTTATCATTATATATACCAATAACAATATTAGTATTACCTATATCATAACAAATATGCATATTTTCTCCTAATCTAAGAATTCAATTTCATATGAACATGAATATTCTTCATCTTTATTTAAATTAATTATATTATCTTTATGAATAAATACTTTATCAGTATCATAATGATCATTATAACCCATCCAAGGTTCTAAACATAAGAACGGAGCTTCATTCTTTGGAGTCCAAATAGATAATGTTGAAAAATTATTAAAAGAAAATCTAATACCTTTCATATCTTTATTTAATAATTCAACACTTCTAGACTTAACATTTGTAATAATAATAGTATCAATATCAAATAAACTCTTATCTAATTTTAAAGAATTAATATTAGGTTTATTCATAACAATCTCATTAAAGTTTAATGTTGCATTCTCCATTACCTTAGGACTTAAAATATTCTCTTCTTTTTCAAAGTATAAAGTATAATCATTAAAACTATCACCTTGATATAAAGGAACATTAATAGCTGGATGAGCACCAATATTAAAAGGCATAACCTCATCACCTAAATTCTTAACAGTAAGTTTTGTTTCTAAACTATTTTCTTTAATTGTATATAATACTTTAAGTTCATATTTAAAAGGATATAACTCTAATGTTTCATCATTATAAGTATTAACAAACTCTAAAGTATTATCATTCTTATTTATAAGTTTAAAATCTCTAGTTCTAACTATTCCATGTTGAGGAATCTTATATAACTTATCATTAATATATGTTTCTAAATCCTTAAGTTTACCAACAACAGGAAATAAGAAAGGAGCACAAAATCTCCAATATTTAGGATCACTGCACCAAATATATTCTCTATCATTTTTCTTTAATGATTTTAATTCAGCACCAATATCATTAACTTCAATAGATATATCTTTAAAACTTAATTTATTTCTTTCAGCCATAATTATCTCCTAATTTTTTATTAAACTAATTATACTATTTTTTTTATTTAAGTCAATTTAAAAACAAGAAATTTTATAAAACAATACTTAATATAAATAATGAAGTAATAAGAGTTGGAATACTAATTAATACACCATATCCCATAAACTTAATAAAACTCATATTTACTTTTTTATCTTTAACAATATTTAACCACATTATACCAGCTAAACTCCAAAGTGGAGTAAAAAAAGACCC
>JAEEGL011527564.1_pt1 | contig 13486 bp, 5 predicted proteins | sample 9134231 | NCBI WGS metagenome assembly JAEEGL01 (sample SAMN16246548, study PRJNA631951) | gut metagenome | biome: gut microbiome; feature: rumen; material: fiber-attached | host: Bos | place: Iran: Karaj | collected 2018-10
ATTTGAAATACTTGAACTACCTTATGTTAAAGGACTTACGCTTTCAGGTGGAGACCCGTTGGACAGTAAAGAAGATGTGCTTGAACTTGTCAAGGAAGTCAAGAATAAATTCCCAAATAAAGACATTTGGCTTTATACAGGTTATTGCTTTGACAACAAATCTGATAAGTTTGACGAAATTAAAGACTTTGTTGATGTTATAGTTGACGGGCCGTTCGTAAAAGAATTGTGTTCTACGGATTTACCTTTTAGAGGTTCAAGAAATCAACACATTTTGTTTAAGTCAAAAGGCAGTTGGGTTCATAAAGAATTGTGATAAAGCAAACAATATTAAGAAGTGCATCATTTTAATACACCATTAGAATGATGCATTTTGTTTTAAAATGACTTTTACCAATATTTATTAGAAAACGGGAAAATAATGATAATCAATGATAAACTATTGGAAAATATAACAAGGGAAGTGCTTAATGACTTTCTTAATGAAGCGCGTCCTAGAAATGTTGGAGACAAAATCATTATTAACAAGGGAAGAAAAGCCACAAGATTAACTACAAGGATACGTCAGATACAACAGAAAGTTAAGAAGTACGGTTTAACGAAAAGGCGTTATAATAATATTAATACCGCCCTTTCGGATTACAACAAGATAATCACCTCGTTTGGTTGTGAATTAAAAATTGGTAAAGGACACTATGTCGAGCAGCCTACGACAGAGAATGGTGCTTCAAATGGTGTTGAATACAACATACAGATAATATTTGGCGGGGACTTGATAACGGGAACAATAACACTTATCGGATATGGCACGAAAGAAAACCCGTTGGAAGAGTTTGAAACACACTTCAGTCTTGTAGAAAAAGCATTCACTTCTGTTGAAAATTGAAATAATTTGCTTTAACTTTATTAAATGGTATATTACATATGGCAAAGAGACAACATTACGGTATAAAATTTCCGATAACAGCAGAATCATTTGAAAATACGTTGTTTGACTTAAACCTTAATGCAGCAGACGGTTTGAAATCACAAATTATGCACTTGATTTTCACGCCTGTTGGACAGAGGTTAAGAAAACCTTTGTTTGGTTCAAAACTAATTCAGTTTATTTTTAACCCGAATGACAGTCAGACTTGGGGTGATGTCGTTCGTGAGATAAAGGAGATGATTTCAAACAATATACCAAATTGCAGCATAAATGATGTTGAAGTTTATGATGTAGAGGACGGTTTAGGGCTTATGGCACGCATAAAATACACAGTTGAGGAAAATGGTGTTGAGTATCAAGACGAAATAATTACAAGTTTATAATACATTAAGATGTCAGAAAGAAAGATAAGTTACTTGGCAAGGAATTATGATGATTACAGAAATGCAATTTTAGATATAACAAGAAAGTACTACAGTGATGTCTTTGACCACCTGAACGACGCTTCGGTTGGCTCTTGGATTGTTGACATCGCAGCAGATATGGGTGACAACCTTAGTTATAACATTGACAGGGCATATCAAGAAACCTCACTTGATTCAGCGAATGACAGAAATTCATTGATGGATATTGCAAGAACACAGGGTTGCAAGATTACAGGTAAAAAGGCTGCTATTGTAGAAGTAGAGTTATCATGTGAATTGCCATTAAATAGGCAAGGGTCAACATCTGATGGTGATTTAAGTCAAGCAGATGAAAGTTATGCACCCATTGTTAAACGTGGTACTCTATTTTCAACAGGATTACAGACTTTTGAATTGTCTGAGGATGTCGATTTTTCACAACAGTTCAATGAAAATGGAATATCTAACAGACAAATTATTCCAACGAGGGACAGCAACGGAAACATCATATCTTATCTTTACAAAAAACTTGCAATAGCAACAGCTGGCCAGTCAAAAATCTACAAGAAGATTATAACTAATTCCGATTTACAGCCGTTCATGGAAGTTCAATTAGAGGATGCTGATATACTTGGTGTTGAAAGTATTATAGTAAAAGAAGGTACAACGATTGTTGATGACCCGTTTATAGAGGAGTTTTACGTTGATGAAGAGGAATACTTAGACAAAAAATCCTATGGAGACTTTGGTGGTACTAAGGTAAGCCGTTTTTTTGAAGTTGAAAACCTTGTTGAACCTTATAGGTATGGTTATGAGGTTGAAATGGGTGACAAGTACTATAATCCGAGATGGGAAGTGGCCGACATGACATATATAGAAGTTGGCAAGGCAAAGAAAAGTGATTATACGGGTAATATTTACACTTATGCCAAAATCATAACTAACACACAATATGACGCTCTGACAGATGAAGAAAAAGCAAACTATGAGCCTTATGAAGTGGAATTAACAAGTACACATAAAGAAATACCTGTAAATGCTTATCGTGGGTTATTGCCCGAAGAAAAAGAAAGATACACAGTAAAGTCATATCTTTATAAAGTCTTATCATTTGACCCAAAAACAGGCTATACAGTATATCAGTATTTTAATTCGGACTATCCAAATGATATTATCACAGTCAAAGAATATGAAACTTTATCAGATAATGATGAAAGAGTTATTCTTCAGGAAGTTCCGTCAAGGTATGTTGTTAGAGGCGATTGGAAACGTGTTAAAAACAAATTCGTTACCGAATATACTAACACATGGGCATTAAAGGTTATATTTGGAAAGGGCTTGAGAAATGTGTACGGTGAAATACCTGATGACGCAAGGGAGTTTACAAAGTACATGATGTGCAGAATGGAAGCAAATGACTATATGGGTGTACTTCCAGATGCTAACAGCACTATGTATATACTATACCGAGTAGGTGGTGGAGAGCAAAGTAACATTGCAAAAGACACACTTACGAATTTTATTTACAAGAACGTCGAGATTTCAGGAAATTGTGACGATAACTATGACGCAACAAAGAAACGCAAAGTGCTTGATTCTTTAAAGGTTACTAATACGACACCTTCATACGGTGGTAAGGATGAGCCGTCAATGGAAGAATTACGTTGGTTAATCAAGTATAACAATTCAAGTCAAAACAGATGTGTTACACTGCATGATTATTATGCAAGGATTATGATGCTTCCAGCTAAGTATGGTTGTCCTTTTAGATGTGGCATTGTTGAGGAAAATAATAAAGTTATTGTATATATGCTTGGAATTGACCACAACGGACGTTTACGTTCTGAACTTGCTGAACAGGTTGCAACAAACATTAAAAACTATTTGTCAAATTACAGGATGATTAACGACATGGTTGAAATGCGTTCAGGAAAAATTATTAATCTTGCTTTTGACGTTGATATTTTTGTAGATAAGACATATGATAAAGGCGAAGTTGTTAAACGTGTTATAGACCTTATTTACGACTATATGGACATAAGGAAACACAAGATGGGTGAGGACATTTTTGTTGGTGACATTGAAAAAGAAATTTCAAAACTTGACGGTGTTCAAAACCTTATCGAATTACGTGTATATAATAAGGTTGGCTCACATGACGGTTACTCAGACAACGAAAGCACTCAGGAAATAATGTCTTATGATGAGTGCGGAAAACTATATGACGAAGAACGAAATGACCTTTCGGACAGAAGAATTGACCTCAAGAAGTCAGATAAAATCTTATTTACGGAAAGTAACAGCATGTTTGAGATAAAATACAAGGAAAAAGACATTAGAGTCAATGTAAAACAGCGTCAATAACGATATTTATAAGAAAACATGTAAAATATGAAGAAAACTATAAGATTGAATAAATCAGGGTTAAGAAACCTTATACGTGAAAGCGTTAAGAGGGCACTTATGGAGACAGAACTGACGTATGATGTTGATAATTTCAGTGGAAGATGGAATAAAACAGAACCAAACATGGATAATTTTGTAGACCCCGAAGGCTACTTGGATGACCCAAATCATAATCCTCATCATGATGAAGAATGGGATGAATATGTGGACGATTTTGGCGGAGACGCAAAGGCAGCAGAGGAGGATTATTCGTGGAATCTTCATGATACTCAACCTGTAGCACCTGGTGTTGGTGGACGATACAATGTTTTTTCAAAACATGGTGTTGCAAGAGATATTGATGACGCAATAGCAATAAATAATCGTAGATTATATGGTGACGAAAAAGCCAAAGACAGAATATCTAAACGCGCAAGAACAAAATGGATAAATGGTAAAAATTCGCCTGAAGACATTGAAGATTGGACGAATGATATGAGATTTACCCGACCAGAAGCATTTGGTGAATCAAAACTTCGCAATATAGTAAAGGAGACTATAAACAACGTACTTAAAGAAGGCTATAAGGCAGGTGAATGGAACGAAGACATATTTAGGTCAGACCTTCGTGCGTATATTGAAATGTCGCGTGATTATGACGGAAGTGCTGGTTATGCCAATGCAAAGGGACGTAAAATGAACGAGGTTATTGGAGACCTCCCTTGGGGTGTTAATGGCCGTGAGTTTGAAATGTGGCTTGTAACGCATGGCAGTTTTAAAGCCGACCAAATTGACCAAATGGTTGACAATGCGGTTGATTGGGTTAGAAACAAGTTAGAAAGCCGACCAAAAGCACCACGTATTTTCTAAAAATGGTACAAAAATATCTACAGAAGCGTTCAGAAATGGACGCTTTTTTTATTGAAAAACAAATGAATTATAATTATCTTTATAAAAAAGACTTTATATGGCATGTAATTGTAAAAAGAACTATGAAGCAATGGAACCATTTTCTGATGAAGCAATTGGTGGACAAATGGGGAAAACTTCAACCGTTTTATCTAAAATTTTTTCATTTTTGTTAAGAATACCATTTGGAATTTTATGCGCGGCTTTATTTATTATTATGGCAGTGCCATTTTTGATATATGTGGCGATTTGTGTAATATTCGGTGTTCAGCCACACATTAACTTAAAATTACCGCTGAAGAAAAAGAAAAACAAATGAAAGACAGCAAGACTTATAGGATTAGAACCAAGTTAGGCAGTGAAACGGATAATGTGATTAACGTGAAACTTGACCAAACGTTTGATACTTTTGAGATACTTTCCCTTAAATTAGACCAAAAAAACGCTTACAAACTGTATGAATCAGATTATGGTGTAATTGTTGGCCGTGTAATAGCCAACGGTGGCTTTGGTGTGCCTAATGTAAAGGTTTCGGTATTTATTGAGAGCGAGGAAGATGAGAACTTCGAAAAACGTTTGTTGTACCCGTATAAATCAACGACAGCAACAAATTTTGATGGTGTTAGGTATAACCTTTTGCCTGATTATGTTGATGATGCATGTCATCAGAATGTTGGTACTTTTCCTAATAAGCGTCTTGTGCTTGACAATAACGATATTATTGATATTTTTGACAAATATTATGTTTATACAACAGTAACAAACAATGCTGGTGACTACATGATATTTGGCGTTCCAACGGGAAGTCAGAAAATTCATGTGGATTTAGATTTGTCTGATATTGGTATGCTAAGTCAACGTCCGAGAGACCTTATGTATAAGGGATATAAGGAGACAGACTTTGAGTCACCGAATAAATTCAAGAAAAGTACCAATCTTAATTCTCTTGCTCAGATTTATTCACAGGATAGAGGTGTATATGTGTATCCATTTTGGGGTGATACAACAGAGAATGAAGACAATATAGCAATTACACGTTGTGACATTGAACTTAGTTATAAGTTTGAACCTACTTGTGTTTTCATGGGTAGCATAGTTACTGATACGTCAAGCAATGCAATCAGTAAAAATTGTGCTGGTTCTACTGGTTCAGGAAAAATGTCAGAACTTGTTTCTGGTGAAGGTACTATTGAGATGATACGAAAGACCATTGACAATAAAGTTGAATCATTCCAAATTAGGGGTAATAGACTTATTGATGGAGATGGTGTATGGTGTTATCAAATTCCAATGAATCTTGACTATATAATGACGGACGAATACGGAAACATTGTTCCGAGTGACAATCCCGAAAAAGGTATCCCTACACGAACAAGGGTAAGGTTCAGAATTTCTTTGGATAAAGTGCCAAATGACAATACCGCAAGAAACAGATGCCAATACTTAGTACCTAACAATCCAAGACTTGACGAAGAACGCTATCCTGATTTCACCAAGACAAAGGAAGTTGATTACGAGTTTGGTTCTAAGACAAAGGATGAAAATTACCGTGATTTGTTTTGGAATAAGGTTTATACGGTTAAGAACTACATTCCAAGACTTCAGAAGAATACATGGGTAAAAAACAGAAAGCATACAGGCATAAAGTTAATCAATCATTTTGGGGACAACAATCCGATGCCTTATAATAACATGAATATCAAACTGACGTTCCAATATCGTTTGATTTGTGTTATTGCAAAGGTATTTATTAACTTAATAAGATTTTTGAACCAAATCTTAACATTATTAAGTTATCCTTTTTGTTGGATTGCAGAGTTATTTAGGAAACCATGTAAACTTCTTAAGAAAGTTCCATGGCCACTTAGATGGATAACCAAGGTGCTTGAGATACCAATTTGTGGCTTATATGACCTGTCAATGAAAATGGTTTTCCCTTGCATTGAAATATCGTCAGAATTTTGTGGTGACAACGTGACGCACAATTATAGTTTCTATCCTGGTTGTGGAAAGATACTGTTTTCAAACGTCACATTTAAAGGCGAATGCATTACAAGAAAAACAAAGGAAAAACATGAAGAAAAACAAGATAAAGAACAAATCCCACAAGAGGAAAAGACGGAGGTAAGTTTCTCAACAGGTGAATTATATAATTGTGTTGAGAGTGCTTTGGCTGAAGATAACGACGTGGTGTCTTTTAATTTCCATAACGATTGGATAAACGGTGTTCTTTACGCTCCACTATGGTTTAGAAAAATAACACCTAAAAAGCGTCTTCTTTTTGGACTTATAAAAAGAAAAGCAAAAGACCAATGGTGTTCAAGTGAAACTTTGCAAAATAAAAAACTAAAGGTGTTTACACCGTGTGCAATAACAAGGGATAAATCGAAGAATTATAAAAGTTTTGATGGAAGTGATAAGACTGCATACCACATGGATGGCAATATTACATGTGGAAAAAACAAGGAAAAGCAGAATTGTTTGAATAGAAGAGCATTTATTGGTCTTCATAATGGCATTATTGTAAAACGCAAGACAATATTGGATGAAGACGTATATTATTATCAAGCGGCTGAATTTGACCATGATACAAGGTCTGGAAACCGTGCTATTGAAGGTACTCCCGTCAAGGAAAAAGGACAAAATGGCTCAGTTAAGTTGCTGTTCGCTACCGACATTGTTCTTCTTGGAAGTCTTAATGATTGCGACCTTCAGGGTGTGCCTCAATTTTTTAAGTCATTAGAGAGTTCAACGTATAAGATACCCCCTACATTGTTGTTTACGGACAATGTAATGGTAACAGTAATTGATGAAGAAGGAATACCTACACTTGTTGGTTCAGATGACGAAACGTCATATATAACAACACAGGAAAGTAAGACTGAAATGACAGGGGCTGATTGGGGTAATATGAATGATGATATTTGCCCTGCTGGTAAGAACGAAGAACGAAGTCAGGACAGCGGTCTGTTTTATAGCATAGGTTGTAACTCACAGAGAACATTACCAAAATCTTGTATCAACCTATCAAGAATTTGTGAGTTTGGTGTTTCTCTTGATGAATCTAAACATATTTTGACAAAAGACCCGACAGAGAATGGTTCTGATGACGAATTTTATGATTATCTTGTTCCTGATGGGTTTATATCAAAAGATGAGTTATACAATATTGATGAAAGAAGTGCTTTTGCTTCTTTGAACAACAACGGTTTGCATACTAAATTGAGCGATAAGACGGGCTTGATGGAGTATGATTTTGACTACCTTCTTGTTGAAAATTTTGATAATTCATTAAGGGGTGCTATGGAGAACCGTCAAAAAAAATGTAGTAATACATATAGGTATAATTATTTTCTTGAAGATTTCAGTAATGGCTACTATGATTTCAGAATGGGAAAGAAACCTTATTTCTATGATGATGAGGATTATAGTAGTAGCATGGAAAAGAACCGTCAACCAAGCGGAAGGACTTTACCAAGATATGAAAATTCATTCTATTTTTATTTTGGATTGAAACACGGTAAAACAGCACTTGATAAATTTAATAGTCAGTTCTTCAGTAATTGTTATGATGAAGACGAAGAATTTGACAATGTTGGCGTAATAGCAGTAGGTAATGATTGGTGTTCTGATTTAGTGCCTAAAGACAGAAATGGATATGTTGCTTTTGATTTCTCAATGATGGATTTGCCATGTGAAGTAGTCATAAAGTCATTGACTGACAGTTCGTTTTCTGATATTGTGTTTGAAACGTCAGAAGAAAAAATCTATTTTGCAAATTGGTCAAGAGAAAGACTTGACATGATGCAAGCAGAAAGCCTTGAACAACTTAGACAGGCTCTGATTGGTTTGGAAGAGGAAGGTTATGTTTTTAAACAATTTATGGATTTAGATAACCATCCTATTAGCATGTTTCCTAACGGGACATACGAAATGACTGTTACTGATAAGAATGGTGAGATTTTTACAACAACATTTGTTTTAAAATCTGAATTTTTGACAAGTAAAGTTATAGGCACTAATTTTAATTACCCTGATAATGTGCTTTTGAAACGTTTCAACGGTGACAGATTAAAAATACAGAATGATAAGACTGAAATACTTCCTAATCCAATTTCTATTTTATCTACACGTGATATTGGGGGAACAATAGCAGTTTCTTACCCGTCTGTCTATAATAAAGTTACAGGTGAAGAAGAGGAAATACCTTACTTTTCAATTGAAATTACTGGTATAAAAGACAATAACGGTATTCCTACATATAATGCATTGTTTACAAGAAAGAATAGCATACAATCAGCATTACCTGTTCTTGCATATAATGAGAATAAAACAAATCAGGAAACAGGTGTTGTTTTATTTGGTGTACCTAAACCTGATGAATGTTATACCATAAAAGTATCTCAACTTTGTATTGTTGATGGTGTATTTACACCGTCAGGTAATAGTGTGATTTATACAGTTTGTATCAAGGAAAAACAACCATTTAAGTTATACATTAACGAAGTGGATTATGATTTGATAAGTGATTGGAGGTGTGGTTTTAAAAATACTTCTCAAGATTCTGCAAGTGTAAGCAGGGAAGGAGACCCGTCTGATAACTGGATACACATGTCAGATAGAAGTAGATACAGATGGTACAATTATATCCCATATCAGAAAATTGACAAAGAGTTTGCTTTGGTAACTGACCAGATACATAACATGTTCAAGGATGCCGAACCAAATGGTATTGATGGCGTTGGAAGTGAAAGTGATTTTCTTGGTAACTTTGTTGGGTCTAAATATAACGTATTGTATCAGAAACATGTAAGCAATACAGCACTTTATCCACATGTTTTGTATAATATTGTAGAAAATCAGGAAATAGAAAGTGATATAACAAAAAGGTCGAAATTCTGGCAAATTAATACGGTTAAGTTAAAAGAAGAACTTGATTCATTGTTATATAGGTCAACTCTTGTTAGATATGTAAGTAGTGTTCATGTGCCTATTTCACAAGATGGTGTTATAGCCAATAATGTAATTGATGACATAACATACAATGCGCTTTATGATGAAGAAATGTATAGTTATGAAACCAATGTTGCTATTACATCTGCAACATATAATTCACTTCCAAGTAGTGAGAAAACAAAATGTACTTATATTGGTGTATTTAATAACTTGAACACTTATAATTACAAAACAAGTAAATTGATAACTCAGGAAGAGTACAATAACCTAAGTGGTTATATATCAATGTTCTGTGTTAATAAAAATGATTGTAGCGTATTAGTACGAAGTGCTTATGATGAGTTACGTTCAAAGGAAGACTATTATTATTTGGAAGTAACCGAAGAAGAATATAATTCTATGAGCAGCACTTGTAAGGAAAACTATGCATTAAAGACAAGTTACTGTACATTAATAAGTACTGCAAAAAAGAGTGACTATTATGATTTGATTATTGACGCAGAAACATTTGAAAATTTGAATGAGGAGCAGCAGTCATACTTCACAAAAGAAGAATATGATGACCCAAACTATGAAGAAACGCCATTGGGGACGCTTTTGAGTAATTTACGTGATTTATCAGTAGAAGTTGAGGAATTACAAGAAGAAGTAATTAATAATGTAAAGCAGACTTTCCAATTGACATGCGAGGAAGAAACGAAGGATATCATTTATAGAGCAGTTTCAGATGATAAACCGATAACATATCACGAGGTTCATAAACACGAAATTCTTGAAGAAGAAAATGAATATCAGACCGTAGAGTGTGAATATAAGTACAGTAACTCGTATAATATTGACGGAATAACCATACCAACAATAACAACAAAGGATAGTAAGTATTTCGGTGATGAGGATAATACCAATGAACTTAATATGCTTAAATTTGTTGGTGACATGTATAATGAAAGTGGCAATTATAGTTATAATGGTGTTGAGAAACATGATAAACTCATGATTTCAGTAGACAACAGAGGAACTTGCTCAGGTAACGAAAGAAGAAAAGAAGCGTATTTTGTTGCTGTTAATAATGCCCGTTATCCAATAGATAAAAGTAAAGAGGGAAACACAATTCCTGAAAGGTATAGGAGTGGTGGAAATCTTGGTTATTTCTTTGGATACCATATTGTTGATAAGGTGTTTACATTAAATAAACTTGCATGGTCTATAACGAAAAACATACCATATTTTATGCGGTTACTTCCTGATGGAATAGGAAGTCCTGTAAACGTAGAAATAGGTGGAAACCGTCGTGTTTTTGATAACAAGTTAGTCAACATGAACGGACTTTTTACTGGTTCCATAAGGAATGGTAATGCAAGAAAATATGACACTTATGATGTTGATGGTGACAAAAAACGTGTTTACCTACAAGAACAGACAATCGGAAATGTTTTTGATGCTGAAATTTATACCTATCGTGAGAGTGGTGATACTGATGAAACGATTGAGGATAGAATGCCAACAATGAGATATATAACAGGTGGAGATTTATTGGATGGTATTAGTTATGAAGGACAAATCAGTCTTATTAAAAACTATGATAAATATGCAATCGGTGAAGAGCCTAATAAGCCTGTTCAGGATTCGGACATGTGGGCACATACTGAAAATAAAGAGTATTGCACAATAACAAAATTTGACGAATATTATACATTCAAGGATGATAATGATTGTAGTTTGACTGGAAATATTGATTCCAAACTGAAGATTGTCCTTTCGGAAGATTCTGTTAATGATTGTCAAAACAGAAAAGACAACACCAAGTTCGGTCTGAGCATCGAAAATTGTAGTGATGAAGAAGGCTTGTTGTATTATGTGTTTGAGGCTAAAGATGATGACACAATTTTCTATCCAATCAATAAGGCAGAACTTGATGATGAAGAAATTTTCAGAATGAATGTTTTATGTAATGGTTCATATGAAATAGACCATGAGAATAGTATATTTGAGAAAGACATAAACAAGTTGCAATATCTCTATACTGTTTATACAAAGCCAAGTCTTAGACCATATTTTGGTGGCTTCCCATTCAATGAAAACGGAATAATGTTAGAGGGAAAACTTGGTAAGTATGTAACTTCAAAGAGTGTAAAGTCAGAGTATGAGGATTCAAAAACCGAGAAGACATTTAAGACAGATGGTTGGAGCAATACAGGTGAATTTACATTAGCAGACAAAAACAAATACCCATGTCTTTATGCTGTTGCAATAACAGGTGACAATACAAGGACAATATCACCTGTTTATGACTACAGATATGTTTGTGTTACCCTTATTTTTGGCTCAGTATTCACAAAGAACGAGATTATTGATGAAGGTGGTGCAATAAGTGGCTATGATTACATAGAAAATGGAAAAATGACATTTGATATTTCCAATATGTATGATTGCAACAATCCGAATGACTATAACAAAATTCTTTATTACTTTTATAACTATGAATATAAAGTTTCGTTTGAATGTAAACTTAATGAAGCAAATACTGTTCAGGGTTCATATACACACACATCATATGTTGATGACCCGTTTGGGTATGTTTTGTTTGACTTGTCAGATGATGGTTATAAGGAGTTAAAGAAAATATATAAAGGCTCTAATGGTAAGGTTGGAAAGGAAATCAAGAAAAATACAAAGATAGAACTTGTTGACATTACTGGTTTGAAGCACATACCAAATTGGACGGGTGCTAAACCTTATAAACGTGATTCTGATTGCTGTTTGGCATACGACAATAAATGTTGGGCTAATATCATGTGGGTAACTAACGGTGGTATATGGAAAGATACACACGAGGAAGGGACTTACCTTATTGACGCATATACCGAAATAGACGGTGACAGTTATGAAAATGGCTATTATGGTTCAAGTGCTGATTTCTCAAAACTTATGGAAGAAGGAACTACGTATAAGCCAAATGATGTTGGTATTCTAATAAAAGAAACAGGTGAATTAAGTAGTTTATGTCAGAGTGAAGAAGGTGAGGGCGGTTTCCTTGGTTGGTCAACGACACCTGATGGACTTAACATTATTAATGGCGATTCTGAAATAACCATTGATTGTGATGATAAGAACGGAAACGGTGCTCAGATTTATTATGCGGTTTGGGCTGATGATTTTGTTGGTGTACAGTGGTTAGACTGTGATGATAACGAATTAAAGAAAGAGTGTAATGTAATGAAAGGTGTCGTTATAGAATTTGATGAAATGCCGACTTCTATCAATCCAGATGTTAGATTTACTGGTTGGACAGCAAATGGTGAAGACGTGGATTGGAGTAATGGGTATGAAATTACAGGTGACACTATATTTAAGGCAAAATGTGCAACTGCTTGCAAGCCGTCATTAACACTATATGAATGTATGGATATTGGAAGAAATCAAATAACGTTAATACATTTAACGTTATCTGTTGTACCCTATGGAGAAAGTACACCTAAACGTTATTCATTCCATTGGGCACCAACAAGATTCGGTACTTTTCCGTCATTATCTAATGTTGCTACATGGGAATGTCCAATGGCGTTTAGTGAAGGCGATACAATTACTTTCAACATCGATTCTATTGAAACTAATAATGGATGCATGTTGTATACTGAGAATGGTGCATGTAATGCATATGCACCTGGCTTTTCTGAGTGTAATTGGGCAATAGATTTTTGTGAGCAAGGTGTTCTTGAAGGCAATGGCACTATAATAACAATTGGTGAAGGCTGTAGATATTCACAAGTCAAAATGGTACATAAACGTCCAACAGACGATGATTGCAGTTGTGAAACGCCCGTTAGGGTTATTTGGAGAAAAGATTGCCCAGGCGATATTCATTTGGATACATTTGTTTGTTATGGTGAGTATTTGACATTAC
>JAEEGL013403962.1_pt1 | contig 13486 bp, 12 predicted proteins | sample 9134231 | NCBI WGS metagenome assembly JAEEGL01 (sample SAMN16246548, study PRJNA631951) | gut metagenome | biome: gut microbiome; feature: rumen; material: fiber-attached | host: Bos | place: Iran: Karaj | collected 2018-10
ATGAGCCGGATGTTTGGGATGGACAAATAGAACATCGTGGTGTAGCCGCTGGCTGGTCTAAGGGAAGAATGAGAAGTGACAAGTGAAGGAGTTGCTACCGCTGCAGATTCTGCGCAAGAAACGAGTGCGGTAGCAAATTCTTCACTTTTCACTTTTCACTCTTCACTTAAAGATTCTTCACCCTTCACTCTTCACTCTTCACTCCCAACATTTCTCTACCCTGCCTATCCCGATGTCCACAAGAATATGGAATGTCTGTGCGAGGCCGCCCGCCTCTTAGAGCAGGAAGTGGGAACGGGACGCTTCGAGGTCGTGTTCACCACCTCCCCGGAATTAAACAAATACAGCCGCTGGCTCCATAAGCGCTGGGGCGACGTGAAGTCGCTTCGCTTCTGTGGCTTCTTAGACCGCAAGAGCCTTGAAGCGGAATATGCGCAGGCCGACTGTCTGGTGTTTCCCTCCAAGGTGGAGACGTGGGGGCTCCCCATCTCCGAGTTTGCCGTCACAGGGAAGCCCATGCTACTGGCCGACCTTCCCTACGCCCACGAAACAGCCTCAGGCAGCAGCCTGACGGCTTACTTCGACCCAGAGAAGCCCATGACACTGAAGAACAAGATGTTCAAGCTCCTCGACAACAATCTCAGCGATTTCCTTCCGCTGCCCGCAAGCACACCGGCCGAGCCATTGGCTCCAGACTGGCCGTCGCTCATCAGGCTGTTGCTTCCCAGTTGTGCTGACAGCACGACCTCACCCTCTTAATTATCAGTAGTCAACAAGCATTTGCAATCTATCATCTACCCAACTACCATCACATGAAGATTCTGCAATTAGGGAAATTCTATCCCCTTCGCGGCGGGGTAGAAGTAGTCATGCACAAGCTGGCGACAGGTCTGTCGGAGCGTGGTATACCCTGCGACCTGTTCTACGCCAGTCAAGACGGTGACACCAAAGACATCGAGCTCAATCCGCACTGCCATATCTTCCGCAGCAAGACGCTGTTCGAGGCTAAGGCCACCATGATTTCGCCCGATATGATTATGAAGCTGCGGCGTATGCACCGTAACTACGACATCATCCACATCCACCATCCCGACCCCATGGCCGCCCTGGCGCTCTTCCTCTCGGGTTTTCGCGGGAAGGTGGTGCTCCACTGGCATGCCGACATCGTCAAGCAGAACAATTTGCTCTACCTCTACAAGCCACTGCAGAGCTGGCTCATCCGCCGTGCCGACCTCATCGTGGGCACATCACCGGTCTATATCAAAGCGTCCGACGCCCTGCACGCCGTGCAGCACAAGACCATCGTCGTGCCCATCGGCGTGACGTCGCCCGACACACAATACATTGCCTCGGCGCCCCCCATCTTAGAGGAACTGCGTGACAAGACCATCATCTTCACCTTAGGGCGACTCGTCACCTACAAAGGTTTCCAGTACCTTGTAGAGGCGGCACGCCATCTGCCCGACAACTATGTGGTGCTCATTGGCGGCAACGGCAACCAGCGCCAGGCCTTAGAGACCAAGATAGCCGCTGAAGGCGTGGCAGACCGGGTGAAGCTCCTGGGATTCATCCCGCAGGAACACCTGACGGCCTATTTCAAGGCCTGCCGCCTGTTCTGCCTGAGCTCCGTGGACAAACGCGAAGCCTTCGCCATCGTACAGATAGAGGCCATGGCCTTCGGCAAACCCGTCGTCTCCACCAACATCCCGGGTTCTGGCGTGCCCTGGGTGAACAAGAACGGCGTGTCAGGCCTCACGGTGGAGCCACGCGACAGTCGAGCCCTGGCCGACGCCATCCTGCAGCTGTGCAGCGACGACGAGCGCTACGCCCGCTACTGCCGACAGGCCCGTGAGCGCTACGAGAAACACTTCCGCTACGAGGTCATGATTGACAAGATGGAGGCGGCCTACGAACAACTCTTCACCACATGATGCGACTCAATCAGCAGCTCAGGCTGCGCCACGTGGGCAGCAGCTACTTCATCGTCGACCCCGGCTGCGAGAACATCGACCTGAGCTATATCCTCACCCTCAACCGTCCTGCGGCCTTCCTGTGGGAGACCTTCCTGCAGCGGGAATTCACCGTCGAGATGATGGCCGAGAGCCTTTGCCGGCATTTCGAGGTGGAACAGGCCACCGCCCTGCAGGACGTCAAAAACATGCTGGAACAATGGAAAGAGTATGGCATGATGGCTTGACGCGCTGGCAGCAGGCTTTCTTCCTGCTCCTGCGCTACGGACTCTGGGAACAGTCACCGGGCGACACCAGTCCCTTCCCGCTGACCGACGACGAGTGGATGCAAGTCTACACCGAGTCGCAGCGGCAGACCGTGCAGGGCCTCCTGTTCCGGGGGTTCCAGCAGTTGCCCGAATCCTTATTCCCCCCGCAGTCGCTCGTCATGCGCTGGTTGGCCGACACGACGGCGGCCGAGCGCAGCTACCGGCAGTCGGTCGAGGCCACGGCCTTCACCTGGAAGCTCTTCTCCAAGGCCGGCCTCAATCCGATGTTGCAAAAAGGCCTGGCCGTCGGCATGCTCTATGAGCACCCGGAGGAGCGGGTCTATGGCGATGTGGACTGGTGTGTCGACGACATGGCAGCCGCTGAAGCCCTGTTGCACAAAGCAGGCATCAAGACTGAGCACCGTGCCGACCAGAGTCTCTGCTTCGCCTGTCATGGCACAGAGATTGAAGTCCATCCCCAACTCATCAGTCTTCAGAATCCCAGCCACCGCTATGCCCTCGACCTCTTGCTGCACGATGGCGAGCACGTCACTATGACACTTGCCGACGGGAGCGTCGTCAGCGTTCCAACGCCCCTTCAGACCATCGTCCTGCTGCAGACGCATATTATGAGGCATGTGGTCACCTCCGGCATCGGCCTCCGCCAGTTCTGCGACCTGGCCCGGGCCTACCACACGCTGCACCGTCGGATGGACGACAGCCAGTTGGTGGAGTATTTCTGCCGGCTCGGCCTCTTGCGCTGGACCCAGCTCACCCACACCTTCCTGCACCGCTATCTCGGCATACAGGCCGAGGAGCTGCCCTGCGTGCCCGACGCCTCTGCAAGCGACTGTCTGCGACTGGCCCGCGCCATCCTCAGATGGGGCAACTTCGGTCGCAGCACCATGTCCTGGTTTACAAGTTTCCAAAAGAACCACACCAAGTTACACACAGCCACCCGCATAGCCCGCAACCTGCCGTTTGCACTGCGCTATGCTCCCGCCGAAACGGCCCACAACATCAAGAACCTCATTGTACACCAACGCGATACAGGCTTAAAAAAAAGCCAAACTTATATCTCACCAATAAAAAAGACGAATGAAAAGCAACGTTAAAATACTCACGGCGTCAGTCTTCCTGCTGATGCTGACGGCCTGCAGCCCGAAGAACTACATTTACCTGGAAGACATGCCCATTGACCGGCGCATGCCCATCACCAACACCGTGGAGCCCCGCGTCAAAGAGGGCGACCGGCTGGGCATCAGCATCCAGTGCAAGAACATGCAACTGGCCGCCCCCTTCAACAGCTATTCCTTCCGCGTTGACCAGACGGGCGACGCCGCCTCCGGCAAGCTTATCGGCGACGGCGGCTACCTGGTTGACAAGTCAGGCTACATCAATTTCCCCATCCTAGGCCGGCTGCAGGTCATCGGCCTGACGCTCGACCAGGTGTCGGAGTACGTCAGGAAGCTGCTGGTGGAGGGCCATCACATCCCCGACGCCGTGGTTGAGACCACCATCACAAACTTCACCATCTACGGTCTGGGGGCGCTCAGCCCCGGCAAGCTCACGGTGCGCGACGGCCACATCAACCTCCTGCAGGCCATCGCCCAGATGGGCGACCTCCAGAACCGTGCCAAGTTCGACAAGGTGCGGGTCATCCGCGAGGAGGACGGCCAGCGCATGGAGTTCGATGTCGACCTCACCACCAAGGAGCTCTACGAATCTCCGGCCTTCAACCTGCAGCAGAACGACATTGTCTACGCCGAACCGCGCAAGCGCAACAACGATGTCTTCGGTAAGACCATGACGGGCATATCGCTCGCCGCAACCCTTGCCTCTATCGCCTATAGCCTTACCTATATCCTCAGAAAATAATTTCCCACAATTCCAATAAGAATGGAAATCAACACTAAAACAACGACTGCTAAGAAGGTAGAGCAAGACTTCAACGTCCTCGACATTCTGCGCTATCTGTTGCACAACTGGATATGGTTTGCCTTGTCTCTGGGCATCTGCCTCACCGTGGCCTACTACCGTTTCATCCACTCGCCCCGCACGTATTTCAGCTCGGCCGACGTGTTCATCAATACCCCCTCGCAGGGCGGCGGCGTCGTTGGAATGAGCAAGTACAGCAGTGTGTTCAATGCCATCAACGTCTCCAACGAGATGCACCTCCTGCGGTCAAAGGAACTCATAGAGCACATGGTGCGTGAGACCCACGCCAACATGAAGTACACCATCCGCGTGCAGCTCTACCAGGAAGATATGTATGGCCGCGAGCCGGTTGTCATCTCCTTTGCCGACTCACTCTCCGACCGTGGTGCCCACTTCATCATGCGCATCAAGGATGAGCATCACTGCGAGCTGTCCGACTTCTTCGATGACAGCCCCACGGTCTCCGTGCCCTTTGGCAAAGAGACACAGACGCCAGCTGGCCTGCTCACCATCCGGCTGACAGAACGTTTCGACAACACCTGGATTAACCTCAGAACCGAGGTGACCCGCTACCCCGTCAGCACCATGGTGAGCTACTACCATAACGCCATCGGCATCCGGCAGGGTGACGAGTCAGCCTCCATCATCACCCTCTCGCTGCAGGACAGTTCACACAAGCGTGCCAAGGCTGTGCTCCATGGGCTCATTAAGGCCTACAACGACGACGCCTTGGAGCGTAAGTTAGAAATCGCCGTCAACACAGCCGACTTCATCAATGAGCGCATTGAAGTCATTAATCACGAGCTGAGCAGCGTGGAGGCCGAGATTGCCGACTTCAAGACCACGAACCGGATGAACAGCCCGGCAGTGATAGCCGAGCGCTACATGGAGGAGTCGTTCGGCTACGACAACCAGCTCTTCGACCTCGAGGTGGAAGTGCGCATGGCCAACACCCTGAAAGACTACTTCACCAATCCGGCTAACGCCAACAAGCTCATCCCCACCAACCTGCTGACCACTGAGGCTGCCGGGCTCAACACCCAGATAGCGAAAATCAACACCCTGCAGCAGCATTACGACCGTCTGAAAAGCGGCGACAACGAGAGCAACCCCATTGTGCAGGAAGTGGCCGACAACCTGTCTTCGGAGCGTGCCCTGCTGATGGGCCTGCTCGACAACTACATCCGGCAGCTCACCGTGAAGCGCGACAACATCGTCATGCGCAACCAGCGGGCCGGAAGAAAAATCGGGCAGATGCCAGAGAAGGAGACCCAGATACAGGCCATCGAGCGCCAGCATAAAATCAAGGATGCCCTCTACACCTTCCTGCTGAACAAACGTGAGGAGAACGCCCTGTCGCAGGCCATGGTCACCGATAATGCCCGCATCTTCGACACCAGCGACGGCGACGAGAGCCCCATCAGTCCCAACCGCAACAAAATCATGTTCCTCGGACTGCTTGCCGGACTGCTCATCCCGGCCATCATCCTGCTGTCACGCCTGTTCCTCGACACGCTGGTGCGTACCCGGCGCGACCTGGAAGGTGTCCTCAGCATCCCGTTCCTCGGCGAGGTGCCGTTCGACCCCGAGATAACCCCACAGAGCGCTTTCGTCAAAGAGGGCAAGTCGTCCGATGAGAATAAGATAGTCACCGAGGCCATCCGCGTGCTGCGCACCAATATCGCCTTCATGCAGAAAAAGAAAGAAGGGGCACAAATCATCATGTTCACCTCCTTCCACGAGCACTCAGGCAAGACCTTCATCACCGCCAACCTGGCCAAGAGCTTAGCGCTGACCGACCGCCGCGTGCTGGTTGTTGACATCGACATCCGCAAGCGGTCGCTCACCCTGTTGCGGGGCATCCACAACCATCTCGGCGTCTCCGACTATCTGGCCGGGCACGGCGATCTTGAGGACATCATCATACCCGGCGAGGACGGCATGCCCGACTTCATCCCTGCCGGCCACGTAGCCCCCAACCCCTCGGAGCTGCTCATGCGTCCGCGGTTGGAAGAGCTGGCCAGCGGCGTCTCCTCCAAGTATGACTATGTCCTCATCGACAACGTGCCCATCGGCGGCATTGCCGACGCGAAGATTGTCAACCGCCTGGCCGACCTCACCGTCTTCATCATCCGTTCCGGCAACATCGACAAGCGCCAGCTGCCCGAGGTGGAGCGCCTCTATCAGGACGGCACGCTGAAGAACATGGCCATCGTACTCAACGGCTCCAGCCTCAAGCCCATGTACGGCTACGGCTATGGATATGGTTACGGCTACGGATATGGCTACGGATATGGCTACGGCTATGGTTACGGCTACACCGACCCAAAGCACAAGCATAAGCACCACAAGCATCACAGGAGCAAGCTGAAAAAGCTTGTGGACAAAATCTTACGGCGTAAATAAGTGAGTAATACCGACAATCGTAATAAAGAGAAAATGGCAAATAAAAAAGAAGACTTAAAGAAGCAGATACTCGACCTCACCCGTGAATACTTTCGTGAGGTTCATGGCGTCCACCCTGCTTTTGAGGCAGGCAAAACACATGTGAACTATGGTGGCCGTTATTTCGATGATGAAGAGATGGTTAATCTCGTTGATGCCTCATTGGATTTCTGGCTGACAGCCGGTCCATGGGCACATAAGTTTGAAACGCGGTTGGCTAACTGGTTAGGCGTAAAGTATTGCTCTCTATGCAATTCCGGTTCTTCAGCCAATCTCCTTGCTTTCAGTGCGTTGACGGCACCAGAATTAAAAGAACGGCAAATCAGGCGTGGCGATGAGGTGATTACGGTGGCTGCCGGTTTCCCAACTACGGTGGCTTGTATTGTGCAATATGGTGCTGTGCCCGTCTTTGTGGACATGAGCATTGAGGATGGCAATATTGACACTACTTTGTTGGAGGCTGCTTTGTCGTCCAAGACCAAGGCCGTGATGATAGCGCACAGTTTAGGTAATCCTTTTAATCTCCAGGCTGTAGTTGATTTCTGTAAGAAACACAACCTCTGGTTGGTTGAGGACAACTGTGATGCGCTTGGCTCAGAATACTTCATCGATGGTGAATGGAAGAAAACCGGAACCATTGGCGATATAGGAACTTCCTCCTTTTATCCTCCACATCATATTACTATGGGTGAAGGAGGTGCTGTCTACACCAACAACCCAGAACTGCACAAGTACGTCAACTCCTACAGGGACTGGGGGCGTGACTGTTGGTGTGTCGGTGGCGTTGACAACACCTGTGGTTGTCGTTTTTCCGGTCAGTTCGGTCAGTTACCCCAAGGATATGACCACAAGTATGTCTATAGTCATTTGGGCTACAACCTCAAAGCCACAGACCTTCAAGCTGCCATCGGCTGCGCTCAGTTGGAGAAACTTGATTTTATAGTAAAGCGCAGAAGAGAGAATTTTGACACGATGCACGATGGGCTGAAAGACGTCAAAGGCTTATTGCTTCCAGAACCACAAAAGAACAGCCGTCCCAGTTGGTTCGGCTTCTTTATCACGGTAAAAGATGATGCAGGCTATACACGTAACGAACTGACCAAGTTCCTTGAAGACCATAAGATTCAGACCCGCAATCTCTTTGCAGGCAATTTGCTTCGTCATCCAGCTTTTGAGCAGTATGAGGAAGGGAAGGACTATCGGGTTGTCGGAGAATTAAAAGTCACAGACAAAATTATGTCTAACAGCTTTTGGTTGGGCGTTTACCCGGGAATGACAGAAGAAAAGCTTCAGTATATGATTCAGGCCATTATTGAATTCACAAACCAAAAGAAATGAAGGTTGTTCTATTAGCAGGCGGATTCGGGACGCGAATCAGTGAAGAATCCCAGTTTAAGCCCAAGCCCATGATAGAGATTGGCGGAATGCCTATTCTCTGGCATATCATGAAAGAGTACGCCTATTATGGGCATAATGAGTTCATCATTTGTGCAGGCTATCGTCAGGAATACATCAAAAGCTGGTTTGCCAATTACTTCCTGAACAACAGTGATGTTTCGTTTGACTTTCGCAACGGAAGAAATGAGATGACGGTGCACGAGAGTCATTTAGAGCCATGGAAGGTGACTATCGTAGATACGGGTTATAACACCATGACAGGCGGGCGCATCAAACGCATTCAGAAATATGTGGGCGATGAGCCCTTTTTTATGACCTATGGTGACGGTGTCTGCGACGTGGACATCAACGAATTATTAGCCTTCCATCAAGGCCACGGTAAGATTGCTACACTGACAGCTGTTAAGCTGGCGCAGGAAAAAGGTATTCTCGACATAGGGGGTGACAACACCGTAAAAGCTTTCCGCGAGAAGAATATAGCTGACAGTGCTCCTATCAATGCAGGATACATGGTGCTAGAGCCCGCAATTTTCAAATACCTGACTGATGACTCCTGCGTATTCGAGAAAGAGCCTTTAAAACAATTGGCAGAACAAGGCCTGCTGATGTCCTTTATCCACACCGGTTTCTGGCAGTGTATGGACAATGTGCGCGAACGTCAGATGCTGGAACATCTCTTGCAAACCGGGTCGGCACCCTGGAAGAAATGGGAACGCGAGATACCACGTCTGTAATTCCCACCAAATTCACTTTTACCGACATACATTCCATAATATCATTTTCGTGTGAAATCTTTAGATATTTTCGACGGCGCATATCACGGCAAACGTGTACTGGTGACAGGCCATACCGGCTTCAAGGGTAGCTGGCTGAGCATCTGGCTGCATGAACTGGGAGCCGAAGTAATCGGTGTGGGGTTGGAGCCGTACACCACCAAGGATAACTTCGTACTCTCAGGTATCGGCAAAAAGATAAAAGCTGACATCCGGGCAGATATCCGTGACGGCGAGAGGATGAGAGCAATATTCAAGGAATATCAACCTGAGATTGTGTTTCATCTGGCAGCACAGCCTTTAGTGCGGCTCAGTTATGAAAAGCCTGTTGAGACTTACGAAGTCAATGTGATGGGGAGCATTAACATAATGGAAGCAGTTCGGTCTACAGACTCTGTACGGGTCGTTGTGATGATAACCACCGACAAGTGTTACGATAATAAGGAACAATTGCGGGGATATAAAGAAGACGACCCTTTTGGTGGCTATGACCCCTATTCGAGCAGCAAGGGTGCTGCCGAGATAGCCATTCAAAGCTGGAGACGCAGTTATTTCAACCCCGAGGACTACGGCAAGAAGCATCATGTGAGCATCGCCAGCGTAAGAGCCGGAAATGTGATTGGTGGAGGTGATTGGGCCAAAGACCGCATCATTCCTGATTGCATACGTGCGTTGGAGGTTGGCAAGCCTATTGAGATTCGTTCTCCCAAAGCTGTGCGCCCATGGGAACATGTACTGGAGCCACTAAGTGGTTACCTGTTGCTTGCTCAGAAAATGTTGCAACACCCAACCGAGTACTGTGAAGGCTGGAACTTCGGACCTAAGCAGGAGAGCGTGAAGACTGTCTGGGATGTAGCCTCAATACTCACTTACTACTATGGGCAAGGAACACTGAAGGATATATCCAACTCTGAAGCGCCACACGAAGCCAAACTCTTGATGCTTGACATCAGCAAAGCCAACTACCGCTTAGGATGGTCTCCTCGCACAAACATCACCCAATGTTGCCAGCTTACTGCCGACTGGTTTAAACGCTATCGACAAGAGGATGTTTATATGCTATGTGTTGAACAAATTAATATGTTTGTCTCATGAATAAAATTATCGAAGATGATATTCTTAATGTAATAAACTCCAACATTGTTGACTGGGAATTATTCCGTAATAAAACCGTGTTGGTATCTGGAGCTAATGGAATGCTTCCTTCCTACATGGTTTATACCTTTCTCATTTTAAACAAACTGAGAAGCTACAATATACATATCCTTGCATTGGTTCGTAACAAAAAGAAAGGAGAGGAAGTTTTTAAAGACTTCAGTTCAAAAGACGGACTAGAGTTCATCGTACAAGACGTTGCTAAGCATATTCATTATGATGGGGACATCCACTATATCGTTCATGCAGCTTCTCAAGCAGCGCCTTCCTATTATGGCACGGATCCTGTTGGTACATTCAAGGCAAATACCCTTGGCACCTTAAACATGCTCGAACTTGCAAGAGAAAAAAAAGTGAAAAGTTTTCTCTTTTTTAGCACTGGTGCTATATATGGAGACGTTCCCGGAGAGAACATCCTTCACCAAGAAGACAAGCAAGGCATTTTGAATACACTTGATATCAGAAATTGCTATGGAGAGAGCAAACGTGCCGGTGAAAATGCCTGTGCATGCTATCACTATCAATATGGTGTTCCTACAAAGATTGTTAGAATATTCCACACTTTTGGTCCTAATGTTAATCTCAATGATGGCCGAGTTTTTTCAGATTTCTGCAAGAATATCGTCAATAATGAGAATATTATTTTGAAAAGTGATGGTTCAGCTAAACGGTGTTTTTGTTATGTGGCAGATGCTATTCAAGCATATTTCCTAATTCTCTTGAAAGGAGTGCCTGCAAATGCCTATAATGTAGGTGGAGATGAAGACCATGAAATATCAGTTCGAGACCTTTCTGAATTGTTAGTATCTTTATATGCGGGAAAAAATCTTCATGTTATTTATGATATTGACAAAAATGATATCACATATACCAAGATGCAGACACCCCAAAAGAGAATTTTACCTTGTCTGAACAAAATCAAGGCCCTGGGGTGGAATCAGACTACAGATATAGCATCCTGTTTTCAACGTACGATTGAGGCTCTTTCGATAAAATGACAAAGAATGATATAAGAAAATATAGGATGGAACTGATGGGAATAGCCACAATTATGATATTATTGGGCCATTCTGTCTTTTATGGAGATAATTATGTGGATTATGGTTTTTTGAATGACTTTATTACGCTAGGCTACTCTGGCGTTGATATTTTCTTGTTCTTGTCTGGTTTTGGACTGACTCATTCTATTGGGAAAAACGACAAGGTTACCTTTTGGAAACACCGTATCAACAGGCTTTTCCCCTCTTGTCTTTGTATCTGGTTGCTCTATATTCTACTACATATCAGGAGCTTCTCTATAAAGACCCCAATAGAACCTTTCTTTATGGTATATTTAGGTGGTTATTGGTATATCGGTTTTTTATTGATAGTCTATTTTTTGTTCCCTATTCTTTTTTTTATATGCATCAAAACAAAGTGGCAGTCTTGTTTTAGCTATGTCACTATTGTTGTCAATAGTATGCTTAGTTCCGTTCGTTTTCAATGGTTCTGCTGTTAGTTGCAATCCACTTGTCTGCATTGTGACAAGGTTTCCAGTATTCACTATGGGAATGTTGTTTGCTTTGGATAAAATGAACATATTAACAGGCAGAATCGCCAATGTTGTTCTACTTATTTTGGGCTTGGTCTGTTTAGTTCCATTTTATCTGTCAGACAACCTTGGAGGAAATACAGGGTTTACAATATATTATTGCATTTTTATTCTTACATCACCTATTATATATATACATATATTTAGAGTATTCCAATGTGATAAACACGGGAAGTTTCTCCGTTGGATTGGTGCCTTGAGCTTGGAAATTTATCTTGTTCAAGTAACGTTAATGCCAATAACAATGAAATTTTTCAACACTATAGGAATTGAACCATTTGTCAATGTAGTAACCAGCATTACTATTGTTGTATTCATTTCTGTGATAATTCACAAAACAAATAAATTAATATCGGCATATTTATTATGATTAAAGTTTCTGATTTTATCTTTCAGCATCTCGTAAAAAAATATGGAATCCATCATTGCTTCATGGTAACGGGTGGTGGCGCTATGCATCTGAATGATTCCATTGGACATACTTTAGGACTCAATTATATCTGTAATCACCATGAGCAAGCTTCGGCCATAGCAGGTGAAGGCTATTACCGTGCATGCGGGAAGTTGGCTGTTACTTGTGTGACTACAGGCCCAGGAGGAACCAATGCCATAACAGGCGTTCTTGGCCAGTATTTGGATTCTATCCCCGGACTATATATTTCTGGCCAGATTAAGACATCAACCTATAAACATACCTATCCTCATCTGAACTTACGACAGTTGGGCGACCAAGAGGCCGATATTGTTTCCATGGTAACTCCAATTACTAAGTATGCCAAGACTATTTTTAATCCTCTTGACATCAAATACGAATTGGATAAGGCCATAACCATTGCACTTAATGGCCGCCCTGGTCCAGTTTGGCTCGATGTACCTTTGGATGTTCAGGGGGCATTCGTTGATGAAACGCAATTCAAGGAGTTCAATTCTGCAAAGGAAATCATTGACCCCGTGAATCACTCTTTAGTAGACGAGCAAATAGTTCAGCTGGTTGAAAAAATAAAATTAGCCAAGAGCCCCGTTATCTATGTGGGCAACGGCGTTCGTCTGGCGAAACGAGAGGACGAATTTATCAGATTGGCAGAGAAGCTGGATATACCAGTCGTAACAGCCATTAGCGGTTCAGACATCATCTGGCACGACCATCCGCTTTGCTATGGTAAGCCCGGTATCTGCGGAGACCGCCTTGGCAATATCATGGTACAAAATGCAGACTTACTCATCATCATGGGTACCAGACTAAGCATCCGTCAAGTCAGCTATGCATACGACCTTCTAGCTCCCAAGGCTTTCAAGGTAATGGTAGATATTGATTTTGCTGAAATGTATAAACCAACGCTCCATATTGACATGCCGATCCATGTGAATCTCTCTGAATTTATTGACAAGATGCTAAAAGTTGTCGGAAACGTACAACATCTGCCAGTTATTTTTAAAGAATGGCATGAATGGGGCAGAGATATCAAATCCAAAATACCCACATTGTTTGATGACAATCCAGATTGTGAGGGTTACACCAATTCCTACAAGTTTGCTGACGAACTATTCAAACAATTGAAGGATGGCGATGTCGTTGTGACAGGTAATGGAACTGCCTACACTTGTACCTTTCAAGCTATGCAAATAAAAAAGGGGGTGCGAGTATTTGCTAATCAAGGTTGTGCAGCAATGGGCTATGATCTCCCCGCAGCTATTGGTGCGGTTACATCAAACAAAAATGGAAAGACCGTTCTCATAACAGGCGATGGTTCGCTACAAATGAACCTTCAGGAGTTACAGACGTTAGTGTCCTACAAAATGCCACTGAAAGTATTTGTATTAGAGAATGAAGGTTACTTGGCTATTAAAACCACTCAAAAAGCATTCTTCGGAGGAAATTATACTGGAAGTAATCCCACATCAGGTGTTATCTGTCCCAATTTGAGAAAAATCGCATCAGCTTATGGCATTCCATACACATCCTGCAAT
>JAEEGL013467359.1_pt1 | contig 13486 bp, 23 predicted proteins | sample 9134231 | NCBI WGS metagenome assembly JAEEGL01 (sample SAMN16246548, study PRJNA631951) | gut metagenome | biome: gut microbiome; feature: rumen; material: fiber-attached | host: Bos | place: Iran: Karaj | collected 2018-10
ATCATCGCCAGCTTCTTCTTGCCTTCCTCGCCGCCCTCTTTGGCAAGCTTTTCAAGCGCGGGGAACACGACCTGAAGGAGCTGGATGATGATGGAGCTGTTAATATAGGGGTAAATGCTCAATGCGAATACAGACGCGGTCTGCAGTCCGCCTCCTGCGAGGATATTGAAATATCCGAGCAGGTTGCCGCTGTTCGCCATGAACTGCTGAGCAAGCGCTTTCGTGTCTACGAACGGAACGTAGATCGCGTAGCCGAGACGGAAGATGATGATGGCGAATATGACATATAGCAGCTTTTTGCGCAGGTCGGGTATCTTCCATGCGTTTCTGAACGTTGCTAACATCAGATCACCTCCGCCTTTCCTCCTGCAGCTTCGATCTTTTCCTTAGCGGAAGCGGTTATGCCGCTCGCTTTTACGTTTACCTTTACCTTAAGATCGCCTCTGCCGAGAACGCGGACTCCGTCCGCCGATTTTGCGACGAGGCCCTTTGCCGCAAGTGCCGCGAAATCGACCGTCTCTCCGCTCTCGAAGACGTTGAGCTCGGAAACGTTGACTATCGCATACTTCTTGGCAAAGACGTTGTTGAAGCCGCGCTTGGGGAGACGGCGGGTCAAAGGCATCTGGCCGCCTTCAAAACCGGGGCGGACTCCGCCGCCGGAGCGGGACCACTGGCCCTTGTTTCCGCGGCCGGCCGTTTTACCGTTGCCCGAGCCGGGACCGCGTCCCTTGCGCTTTCCAACCGCTGTGCTGCCGGCAGCCGGCTTTAATTCGTTGAGTTTCATATCCGGTGCCCTCCTTATCAGTTCTCTTCGACCTTGACAAGATAGCTTATCTGATCTATCTTGCCCTTTGTCTGCTCGTTGGCGGGCTGGACGGTCGTGTCGCCGATCTTGAACAGTCCGAGGGATCCCGCCGTGGCGATATGCTTCTTGTTTCTGCCGTTGAGGCTCTTTACAAGGGTGATCTTCAAACTACTCATTTTACTTGTCCCCCTTACTTAAGCTGTTCGGCCGGGACGCCGCGGACTGCGGAGACCTGCTCTGCATCTCTCATTCCGGCAAGACCGATCATGGTCGCCGTAACTACGTTCTGAGGATTGTTGGAGCGGAGGCTCTTGGTCCTGATGTCCTTTATGCCTGCCATCTCTACGACTGCACGGACCGCGCCGCCGGCGATAACGCCGGTACCGGGAGCCGCCGGCTTGAGGAGGACTCTTGCCGCGCCGAACTCACCGATGGTCTCGTGAGGTATCGTGGTTCCCTTAAGGGATATCTTCTTAAGATTCTTCTTTGCGTCTTCAATGCCCTTGCGAATCGCGTCGGGGACTTCAGAGGATTTTCCGAGACCGAAACCGACAGTTCCGTTTCCGTCGCCTACGACTACGAGAGCCGAGAACTTATAGATACGTCCGCCCTTGACCGTCTTGGAAACACGGTTCAAGGCAACGACCTTTTCGGTCAGCTCGAGAGCGTCGGCGTTTATCATTTTAGCCATCTCTTTATCCTCCCTTAAAACTTGAGTCCGGCGGCGCGGGCTGCTTCGGCAAGCGCCTTGACACGGCCGTGATAGATATATCCGCCGCGGTCGAAGACCACGTTTTCAATGCCCTTTGCGGTCGCTCTTTCGGCAATGATCTTGCCGAGCTTTGCGGCTGCCGCGCAGTTTCCGCCGTAATCACCGAAATCCTTTTCGTTGGTCGCGGCGGCGGCAAGCGTCACGCCTGCGACGTCGTCAATGACCTGCGCGTAAATATTCTTCGCACTGCGGAAAACACAAAGACGGGGACGCTCGGCCGTGCCTGAAATGGCGGCGCGCACTCTGTTGTGTCTCTTGAGCCTTGCGGCGTTGGAATCAAACTTCTTAACCATATTGAGCGCACCTCCTTATTTCTTCTTGGCGCCGGTCTTGCCCTCTTTATGACGGACGACCTCGCCTACGTAGCGGATGCCCTTGCCCTTATAAGGCTCGGGGGGACGGATATTGCGGACTTCTGCGGCAAACTGACCGACGGCCTGCTTGTCAAGACCGCTGATCGTGATCTTGTTGGGCGCGGGAGAATCGATCTTTATGCCGTCTTTTTCCTCTACTATGACCGGATTGCTGTATCCGACGATGAGGGAAAGCTTTTTGCCTTCTTTGGAGCAGCGGTAGCCGACTCCCTGGATCTCAAGCTCCTTCTTGTAGCCTTCCGTGACGCCTATGACCATGTTGTGTATAAGCGTGCGGGTAAGTCCGTGAAGGGAGCGGTGAAGCTTTTCGTCGTCGGGACGGGAAACGGTGACGACCGGTCCGTCGACCTTGATGGTCATATCGCGGTGAAGCTTTTGAGAAACTTCGCCTTTGGGTCCCTTGACGGTGACGAGGTTGTCGTCTCCTACGGTGACCGTGACGCCTGCGGGAAGGGTTATCGGCATTTTACCTATTCTTGACATAATGCTTCCTCCCTTACCAGACGAAAGCGAGAACTTCGCCGCCGACGTTGAGCTCGCGAGCCTTGCGGTCGGTCATGACGCCCTTGGACGTGGAAACGATCGCGATGCCGAGGCCCTTGAGGACCTTCGGGAGCTCGTCTGCGCCGGCATAAACGCGAAGGCCCGGCTTGCTGACTCTGCGCAGTCCGGCGATCGCATGTTCTCTGCCGTTGTACTTGAGTGTGATGTTGATGTTGCCCTGGACTCCCTCTTCGTCAACGGTAAAATCCTTGATGTAACCCTCGTCCAGAAGGATCTGAGCTATGCTCTTCTTCATTCCGGAAGCGGGAACGGATACCGAAGGATGACGGGCGGAGCCGGCATTTCTGATACGCGTGAGCATATCAGCGATGGGGTCTGTGATCTGCACGTTTATTCCTCCTTCTGAAGTTAGAGAGAAACCTGTATTTGCCGTTTTCTCTTTGCGGGTTATGACCGGTCTTACGATTAGTCATAAGCCGGAAAGCCGTCTGCGGCAGTTCTCTCCACTTTTCCCGCGGCTTTTGAGCCCGCCGCGTGGGCTTGTGCTTTTTACCAGGACGCCTTCTTGACGCCGGGGATCTGGCCCTTGTAAGCCAGTTCTCTGAAGCAGATACGGCAGATGCCGAAATCTCTCAGATAAGCATGAGGACGGCCGCATATCCTGCAGCGGTTGTATTCACGGGTGGAAAACTTGCTTCCTCTCTGCTGTTTTAAGATCATCGATTTCTTAGCCATTCTTCATTTCCCCCTTATCTCGTGAACGGAGCGCCCAAAAGCGTGAGCAGCTCACGAGCTTCTTCATCGGTCCGCGCCGTCGTCGTGAAAATAATATCCATACCGCGGATCTTGTCGATCTTGTCGTACTCTATCTCGGGGAATATGAGCTGTTCCTTTATGCCCATCGCGTAGTTGCCTCTGCCGTCGAATCCGTTGGGATTGATGCCGCGGAAGTCGCGGACGCGGGGGAGGGCTATCGAGAACAGTCTGTCAAGGAAGTCCCACATACGGTCGCCGCGCATCGTGCACTTGACGCCGACGTTCATTCCTTCACGGAGCTTGAAGTTCGCAACGCTCTTCTTGGCCTTGGTGACGACCGGCTTCTGTCCGGTGATCTTGGTCACGTCGGACACGACCGCGTCAAGGACCTTTGCGTTGTCGCGGGCTTCGCCGCAGCCTACGTTGACGGTGATCTTGTCGAGCTTGGGGATCTGCATTACGCTCTTATACTCGAACTTCTTCATAAGTGCGGGAGCGATCTCCTGGCTGTATTTCGCTTTAAGGCGGGGAACGTACTTCTCGGTCGTTTCCGGCGCCGCTGCTTCTTTCTTGTTAGCCATTATTCTTCCTCCCTGCTCTTATATCTCTGCGCCGCACTTCTTGCAAACGGTCGTTTTCTTACCGTTTTCAATCTTGTGCGCAAGTCTCGTGGGCTTGTTGCATTTCGGGCATACGCGCATAAGCTTGCTTGTTCTTATCGGGCATTCCTTATTGATTATGCCGCCCTGCTCGCCCTGCTTGCGGGGCTTGGTGTGATGGGCCGTGACCGAGACGCCTTCGACGAGCGCCGTTCCCTTTGCGGGGAAGGCCTTTATTACTTTGCCCTGCTTGCCCTTGTCCTTGCCGGAAAGAACTATGACAGTATCTCCCGTTTTGATGTTTAACGTATTCATAGTGCCCTCCTTACAGAACTTCCGGTGCCAGCGAGAGGATCTTCATGTAATCCTTCTCACGAAGCTCACGGGCGACGGGTCCAAAGATACGCGTGCCCCTCGGGGTCTTGTCTTCTTTGATTATGACCGCGGCGTTTTCATCGAAACGCACGTATGTGCCGTCTGCTCTCCTCATTCCCTTGCGGGTGCGGACGATGACTGCACGGACGACTTCGCCCTTCTTGACCTGACCGCCCGGAGTTGCCTTGCGGACGGATGCCACGACGACGTCTCCTATATTTCCGTATCTGCGGGTCGAGCCGCCGAGAACACGGATGCATTTAAGCTCTTTCGCGCCGGTATTGTCTGCAACGCGAAGATATGTTTCCTGCTGTACCACGGCAAACCCTCCTTATTTAGCTTTCTCCACGATCTCAACCAGACGCCATCTCTTGTCCTTGGACAGGGGGCGGGTCTCCATGACGCGGACTCTGTCTCCGACACCGGCTTCGTTGTTTTCATCGTGGGCTTTGAGTTTATACGTTGACTTGACCGTCTTCTTGTAAAGCGGATGCTGAACTCTGTCTTCAATGGATACGACTATGGTCTTGTCCATCTTGTCGGATACGACCATACCTACCCTTGTCTTGCGGAAAGCTCTTTCCATAATTATCCTCCTTTACCGCTTACGACTTGGCCGAGAGCTCACGCTCACGGAGTACAGTCTTAATCCTTGCGATATCTCTTTTGACTTCCGCCATCTTTACCGGATTGTCAAGCTGGTTAGTGGCGTGCTGGAGTCTGAGATTGAAAAGGTCTTTTTTGAGCTCTATGAGCTTTGCGCTGAGCTGCTCGGCGCTGAGCTCTCTAACTTCTTTAGCCTTCATCATGCCTGCTCACCTGCATCTTTCTCCGTGTCTTCCCTCTTCACGAACTTGGTCTTGAGGGGAAGCTTGTAGCCTGCAAGACGCATGGCCTCTCTCGCCGATTCCTCGGGGATGCCCGCCATCTCAAACAGGACGCGGCCCGGCTTGACTACCGCAACCCAGTATTCGGGCGAGCCTTTACCGGAACCCATACGGGTCTCGGCGGGCTTTTCGGTAACCGGCTTATGGGGGAATATCTTTATCCATACCTGACCGCCGCGCTTTGTGTAACGCGTCATGGCGACACGGGCCGCCTCGATCTGATTCGAGGTGATCCATGCGGGCTCGGTCGCGATCAGACCGAACTCGCCTTCGCTGACCGTATTGCCGCGAAGGGCTTTGCCCTTCATGCGTCCGCGATGGACACGGCGATATTTGACTCTCTTAGGCATTAACATTATTGTGCTCCTCCTTCTTCAGTCTTCGGAGCTTCGGGAGCTGCCGCAGCGGGCGCCTCCGGACGCTTGAAGGGACGTCCCTGAGGTCCTCTCGGTCCTGCCGAGAACTGCTTGCGCTCTCCGAAACGGCCGCCGCGGTCTCCGCGATCTCCGCCCTGCGGTCTTCCGCCGCGCTCTCTGCGCTCGCCGTTGTTCCTGTCGTCACGGCGACGGCGTTCTCTCTGATCTCTCTTGGGCATCTCGACGCTCGTGGCTCTCGGGCCGGAGGTGAGGACCTCGCCCTTATACAGCCAGACCTTGATGCCTATACGGCCGTAAGTCGTGTTGGCTTCCGCGAAACCGTAGTCTATATCCGCGCGGAGGGTCTGAAGAGGAATGGTCCCCTCGTGATAATGCTCCGTTCTGGCTATTTCGGCGCCGCCCAGACGGCCCGAGCAGGAGCACTTTATACCCTTTGCGCCGAGCTTCATGGCTCTTCCCATCGCCTGCTTCATCGCGCGGCGGAAGGAAATGCGCTTTTCAAGCTGAGAAGCTATGTTCTCCGCGACCAGCTGCGCGTCAAGATCGGGGCTCTTGACTTCGACGATGCTGATGCTTACCGGCTTGTCGATGAGCTTGGAAACTTCGCCCTGGAGCTTCTCCACGTCTGCGCCCGCCTTGCCGACTATCATGCCGGGACGCGCACAGTGGATGAAGATGTGGACCTTGTTCTGGCGTCTTTCGATCTCTATCGACGGAACACCTGCTCCGTAAAGCTTTTTCTTCAGGAAATTGCGGATCTTGTAATCCTCAACCAAAAGGTCACCGACAAGTTCGTCCTTGGCAAACCAGCGGGAATCCCACCCTTTGATAACGCCCACGCGAAGACCGTGGGGATTTACTTTCTGGCCCATAACTTACCTCCTTGACCTTATTCTTTCTCGGCGAGAACGATCGTGATGTGGCTCGTTCTCTTGTTGATGCGGGCTGCCGATCCTCTTGCTCTCGCCATGATCCTCTTGAGTATCGGTCCGGGGCCGACGAATGCTTTTGAAACGAAAAGCTTTTCGGGATCCATCTCGAAATTGTTCTCCGCGTTTGCCGCCGCGCTGCGAAGCAGCTTGAGCAGCGGTTCGCTTGCCGCCTTCGGCGTGTTCATGAGGATCGCCGTGGCCTGCGCAAGGCTCTTTCCGCGTATCAGATCGCAGACTATCTGGACCTTACGGGGAGCTATGCGAATATATTTTGCACTTGCTCTTGCTTCCATTTTATTTCCTCCCCTCAGTGTGCCTCTGTAGTCTTGTTGCCCGAGTGACCGCGGAAGGTCCTCGTCGGCGCAAACTCGCCGAGCTTATGTCCGACCATGTCCTCCGTTATATAAACGGGAACGTGCTTCCTGCCGTCATGGACCGCGATCGTGTGGCCGACGAATTCGGGGAAGATCGTCGATGCTCTTGACCAGGTCTTCAGTATCTTCTTCTCGCCGGTCTTGTTGAGTTCATTTACTCTCTTGAGGAGTTCCGGAGCCACAAAGGGGCCCTTCTTAACACTTCTGCCCATTTATTGTCTCCTTTCTTACTTGCTGCCCGCACGCTTGACTATCTGCTTGTCGGTGCGGTGATTCTTCTTACGAGTCTTATATCCCATAGTCGGCTTGCCCCAAGGGGTGACCGGGCCGGGACGGCCGATCGGCGATTTGCCTTCGCCGCCGCCGTGCGGGTGGTCGCAGGGGTTCATGACCGAGCCGCGGACCGTCGGGCGGATGCCCATGTGACGCTTCTTGCCGGCCTTGCCCACGTTGGCGTTCTCACTGTCGATGTTGCTGACCTGGCCTATCGTGGCGCGGCAGCCCATCTTTATATAATGGACTTCGCCGGAGGGGAGACGGACCTGAGCCGCTTCGCCTTCCTTCGCCATGAGCTGTGCAGCTCCGCCGGCCGATCTGACGAGCTGGCCGCCTCTGCCGGGATAAAGCTCGATGTTGTGGATCAGCGTTCCGAGAGGGATGTTGGCTATCGGCAGGCAGTTGCCCGGCTTGATATCCGCGTTGTCTCCGGAAACGATGACGTCGCCGACCTTGAGTCCGTAAGGAGCGATGATGTATCTCTTCTCTCCGTCCTCATACTGAACGAGCGCGATATACGCCGTTCTGTTGGGGTCGTACTCTATCGTGAGGACAGTCGCGTTCATGTCGATCTTGTCTCTCTTGAAATCGATGATGCGGTATTTCTTCTTATTGCCGCCGCCCTGATGTCTGACCGTTATCCTGCCGTAGCTGTTGCGTCCGGCGTTCTTCTTCAGCTTATCAAGAAGGCTCTTCTCCGGCTTTACCTTACTGAGCTCCGAATAGTCTATCACGGTCATGTGACGACGGGAGGGAGTAGTAGGCTTAAAGCTTTTTATTGCCATTTGATTCACACTCCTATTTCTTTTCGTTTTGCGCCGCTTTATGCGGCATACTTACGGGGCGTTGAGCCCGTTATCATACCATGCCCTCGAACATCTCGATGGTCTTGCTGTCGGCCGTGAGACGGATGACTGCCTTCTTGGTCGCCGCGGTCTTGCCCGCGTGGACTCCCATCCTCTTGTCTCTGCCTCTTACGTGCATGGTATTGACGCTCATGACCTTGACTCCGAAGATCTCCTCAACGGCTCTTTTGATCTCGGTCTTCTCCGCCGTGCGGGCGACTTCGAAAACGTATTTCTTGTCGGCTACCGCAGACATGGAGCGCTCGGTGATTATCGGCTTTATGATTATGTCGTAAGCTGTTTTCATTTGTCATAAACCTCCTGGATCTTCAAGGCGGCGTCCTTATCTATAAGGATCTTATCCGCGTTAAGGATGTCGTATACGGAGATGACAGACGCGATCGTCGTTTTGACTCCCGGGATGTTTCTGCCCGAGAAGACGACGTTCTTTCTTACTTCCGGAGTGATGACGAGCGGTTTCTTCGCATCGAAAGCATCCGTAAAGCTCTTGAAAGCCTTCGTCTTTATCTCGCTGAGCTCGATGGAATCGATGACGACGAACTCTCCCGCCGCGACCTTCGCGGAAAGCGCGCTGCAGATCGCGAGCTTGCGCTCTTTCTTGTTCATGGAAAGAGTATAGGAGCGGGGCTTGGGTCCGAAGGCGATGCCGCCGTGGGTCCACTGGGGCGCGCGGATGCTTCCCTGACGGGCTCTGCCGCTGCCCTTCTGTCTCCAGGGCTTCCTGCCGCCGCCGCTGACCTCTGCGCGGGTCAGAGTGCTCTGCGTTCCCTGTCTCTGATTTGCGAGATATGCCTTGACGGCCGTGTGCATTGCCGCTTCGTTGGGATTCTCTATGCCGAATACCTTATCCGCAAGCTGAAGCTCTCCGGTCTCTTTGCCGGTCATATCAAAAACTTTCAAATTAGGCATTATTCTTTCCTCCCCTCGTTCAAGCCTTCTTGACCGAGTCTCTGAGGTAAACTATCCCGCCCTTGGGGCCGGGAATCGCACCGCGAACTGCGATCATATTTGATTCTGCGTCGACCTTGACGACCACAAGGTTCTGGATCGTGACCTGCTCGACGCCGAGGTGTCCGGCCATCTTCTTTCCGGGCATGACGCGCGACGGGTCGGTGTTTGCGCCCATCGAGCCTACGCTGCGGTGAACGGGGCCTACGCCGTGGGAATGCTCCTGAGAATGGGCGTTCCAGCGCTTGACCACGCCGGCGTATCCTTTACCTTTGCTCACGCCTATGACGTCTACCTTGTCGCCCTCTGCGAAAACGTCCGCCAGAAGGGTGTCGCCGACGTTGTGGGAAGCACAGTCGTCGAGTCTGAACTCTTTAAGATACTTTTTCGGGGCTACGTTCGCCTTTGCGAAGTGTCCCTTTGCAGGCTTGGTCATTTTCTTTTCGTTCGCATCGCAGAAACCGAGCTGAACGGAATCGTAACCGTCCTTTTCGACCGTCTTCTTCTGGACGACCGTGCAGGGGCCCGCTTCGATAACGGTGACGGGGATGACCTTTCCCGCTTCGTCGAAGATCTGAGTCATACCGATCTTCTTTCCAATGATTGCCTTTTGCACTTTATTTCCTCCTTACAGGCATTGGTCGGAAGGCAGAACGGACTTACCTTATTATATAAGCGCCTCTTCACTTTCCGACATGACCTTGACCGCATGAATGAATATTTGCGGTCCAGGGCTTGGTTACATCTTTATCTCGGTCTCGACCCCGGCGGGAAGATCGAGGTTGGTGAGTGCCTCCATCGTCTTCTGGTTAGGATTGAGAATGTCGATCAGTCTCTTGTGGGTCCTGCGCTCGAACTGTTCACGGGAATCTTTATATTTGTGAACGGCGCGAAGTATGGTCACGACCTTCTTGTCTGTCGGAAGCGGGATAGGGCCGGAGATCTCGGCTCCGGTGCGCTTTGCCGCCTCGACGATCTTGTCTGCAGCCTGGTCGATGACCTGATGGTCGTATGCTTTGAGTCTGATGCGGATCTTCTTCATGTCTGCCATTTGAGTTTTTCCTCCTGTTTTCCATACAATGTTTTCGTGTGACATTATACGGCGGAAAGTCGCCACGCTTCCGTGTGTATCTCTTTCGGGGCATAATTAAAACCGGCGACACACACATCAATCCGGCACAAATACGTTTGTTGGTCTCCTCAGGGCTTACCCGCATATGCGGACAGTTCCCGTCACAACGGTTACGCAAACGTTATTTTCTCTCTGCCGCCCGATTGTCGGACTTGCTCCGCTTAAGTTACCCGCTGACGCGGCAATCTCAAGCATCATAGCTTCCCGCGCCGAGGCGCGGACATAATACACCCCACACAGGTGCTTTTATAGAATATCATTTCCCAAAATGGATGTCAAGCATTTTTTTAAGTTTTTTACCATGTTTTTTACGCAAAAAGGAAAGCAAGCGTTTTCGCTTGCTTTCCCGTTATCTTTGATTCAGCGATACATCTTTTTCTTTGCTCTCGCGGCTTCGCTCTTTTTACGGCGACGAACGCTCGGGCTTTCATAGTGCTCATGCTTACGGAGGTCGGAGAGAACACCGGACTTCGCGCAGGAACGCTTGAATCTTCTGAGTGCGCTGTCCAAAGATTCATCCTGCTTCACGCGGATTTCTGACATTTGATTTCCCTCCCTCCGTTGCAGCTGATTCCCGTGCCGGATCGCGGCGCGGTCTATTAAACAAGAGATATTATACTTGTTTCGGGACTTCTTGTCAAGTGGGTTTATTGAGGACGGACGACAAAATTGACTATTTTATTCTTTATGACTATCGTCTTTACGACCGTCATATTCTTGAGCGCCGCAGCCGCAGCCTCGGCCGCCGCGGCCTTTATTTCCTCTTCCGCCGCGTCCGCACGGATCTTGAAGACGCCTCTGAGCTTTCCGTTGACCTGGACCGCAAGCTCGAGAGTGCTCTCGGCCGTCTTGCTCTCGTCCGCCTCGGGCCACTCGGTGCAGGCAAGCATCGTTTTGCCGCCGAGTCTTTCGTTGAGCTCCTCGGTAAGATGGGGCGCGAACGGATTGAGCAGGGTGATGAAGGTCTTAAACTCCGCCTTGTTTATGCCGTTCTTGTCGAACTGATTGATAAGGGTCATGAGGGTCGCTATCGCGGTGTTGAACTTCATCGACTCGATGTCCTGCGACACCTTGATGATCGCCTTGTGCACGGCGGCCTCGTTTTCGGGAGAATAGGTATCGCCGGGCTTGACGCTGTCGAGCATCGCGGCTACTCTGTCCAAAAATCTCTTGCAGCCCTTTATCGCCGACGCGCTCCAGGGCGCCGCCTTTTCGAAATCGCCTATGAACATCTCGTAGAGCCTCAGGGTATCGGCTCCGTATTCGTTGATCGTATCGTCCGGGTTCACGACGTTGCCGAGAGACTTTGACATTTTGACTATCGGATGGTCCGCCATCTCGCCGTATTTCTCGACGAGGTGCTCCTTCGCCGCCTTCTCGGAGCCGAACTCCTTTACGAGTCTTTCCTGCTCCTCCTGCGGGAGGTTGACGAAGCTGTGCGGATTTATGCCGAGTATCATACCGTGGCTGGTGCGCTTGGCATAAGGCTCGGGCGTGGACACGACGCCTATGTCGTAAAGGAACTTGTGCCAGAACCTGCTGTAAAGCAGATGCAGGGTGGTATGCTCCATACCGCCGTTATACCAGTTGACGGGCATCCAGTAATCGAGCGCCTCTTTGGAGGCGAGCGCGCTGTCGTTGTGAGGATCGCAGTAACGGAGGAAATACCAGCTCGATCCAGCCCACTGAGGCATGGTGTCCGTTTCGCGCTTTGCGGGCGCTCCGCAGCGCGGGCAGGTCGTGTTTATCCAGTCGGTGCACTTGGAGAGCGGAGATTCTCCGTTGTCCGTCGGCTCATAGCTTTCGATATCGGGCAGTCTGAGCGGGAGCTCGCTTTCGGGGATCGGCACCCAGCCGCAGTGCTCGCAGTATACGAGAGGTATCGGCTCGCCCCAGTATCTCTGGCGGGAGAAGACCCAGTCGCGGAGCTTGAAATTGACCTTGGAGTGTCCCTTGCCGTTCTGAGTCAGCCAGAGGGTTATCGCCTCTTTCGCGTCCTCGACCGAAAGACCCGTGAGGAAGCCGGAGTTGACCATCGTGCCGGTCTCGCAGTCGGTGAACGCTTCCTTCTCTATGTCTCCTCCGGCAACGACCTCGATTATCGGAAGTCCGAACTTCTTTGCGAACTCCCAGTCTCTCGTATCGTGTCCCGGAACGGCCATGATGGCGCCCGTGCCGTAGCTCATGAGGACGTAGTCGGAAATGAATATGGGTATCTTCTCATCGTTCACGGGATTGATCGCGTAAACGCCTTCCATTATGACGCCCGTTTTATCCTTCTGTATCTCGGTGCGCTCGAAATCGGACTTTCTCGCCGCCTCTTCGCGGTATGCGCGCACCTTATCTATATTGGTTATATCGTCCGCCCACTTCTCGATGAAGGGATGCTCGGGCGACATGACCATATAGGTGACGCCGAAAAGGGTGTCGGGTCTCGTCGTGAATATCGTGAGCTTATCGCCCTTCGTCGTGTTGAAATCGACCTCGGCTCCCTCGGATCTTCCGATCCAGTTTATCTGCTGGGTCTTGATCCTCGGCAGGAAATCGACCTTGTCGAGATCGTCTATCAGCCTTTGCGCGTATGCCGTTATCCTGAGCATCCACTGGCTCTTTTCGCGGCGCACGACCTCGCTGCCGCAGCGCTCGCATACTCCGTTTACGACCTCCTCGTTTGCAAGCACGCACTTGCAGGAGGTGCACCAGTTGACGGGCATGGTCGCCTTGTATGCGAGTCCCTTCTCGAACAGCTTGAGGAATATCCACTGGGTCCATTTATAATAAGAGGGATCGGTCGTGTTGACCTCTCTGTCCCAATCGAAGGACAGACCTATCGAACGCAGCTGCTCTTTAAAGCGCGCCACGTTCTTGACCGTGACGTCGTGCGGATGCACGTGATTCTTTATCGCGTAGTTCTCGGTCGGAAGTCCGAAGGCGTCCCAGCCGATCGGGAAAAGGACGTTTTGTCCCTGCATACGCCTTTTGCGCGCCACGATGTCAAGCGCGGTATAGGGGCGCGGATGTCCTATGTGGAGTCCCGCTCCCGAAGGATAGGGGAACTCTATCAGAGCGTAAAACTTTTCCTTGTCGCTTCCGTTTTCGGCATGAAAGACCTTTGCCTCATCCCATTTTTTCTGCCATTTCTTCTCTATCGTTTTAAAATCGTAATTCATTTTTTCTCTCCCGCAATCAGATTGCTTATATCTATTTTTTTAGCGTCTCCCCACAGTCTTTCGAGAGCGTACATCTCTCTCGCGTCCTGCAAAAAGATGTTTATGACCGCGCCGTTGTAGTCCATCAGTATCCAGCTTGAGGTGACCCCCTCTATATGATGGGGAGAGACCCCCGCTTCCCTGAGCTTTTTCTCTATCTCCTCGGACAGCGCACGTAGGTGCGTCGAAGACATTCCCGTCATAATGACGAAATAATCTGTCAGAGTCGTCTGCTCGGAGACCTTAAGGACGGTAATGTCCCCCGCCTTCTTTGCGTCCGCGGCGGCGACCGCCGTTTCC
>JAEEGL015375180.1_pt1 | contig 13486 bp, 10 predicted proteins | sample 9134231 | NCBI WGS metagenome assembly JAEEGL01 (sample SAMN16246548, study PRJNA631951) | gut metagenome | biome: gut microbiome; feature: rumen; material: fiber-attached | host: Bos | place: Iran: Karaj | collected 2018-10
ATCAATTTTCAATGAAAGTGTTGTAAAAAATAACCTCTATTGATGAAATGGCTTGTTTTTGGTAGAATTATAAAATTATTGGGCTTTTATGCCCTTAGAAAGGATATAGATTTAAGATGGCAGAGAGTGAGAAGAATTATTCAGAGATCACCCCTGAGATAAGGGAACTGGCGAAGGAAGCAGCCCGTTCCACTGTTATAGATTCTGAGTTATACAGGAACTATGATGTAAAGAGAGGACTTCGTGACCTGAACGGAAAGGGAGTTTTAGCTGGACTTACCCATATTTCCGATATACAGGCAAAAAAAATAGTGGATGGTAAAGAGATCCCCACGGAGGGACATCTTTATTACAGGGGCTATGAGATAGAGGATCTGGTCCGGGGATTTACAAGGGATAAGAGATTCGGTTTTGAGGAGATAACCTACCTCCTTTTATTCGGGCATCTCCCGAACAAGGCGGAACTCGCGGAATTCAGTAATCTTATAGGCTATTACCGTTCTCTTCCCACTAGCTTCGTGCGGGATATAATAATGAAAGCTCCAAGCCATGACATGATGAATTCCCTTGCCAGGAGCGTGCTGACTCTTTATACCTATGATGATGCGGCAGATGATATCTCCATTGAGAACGTGTTACGGCAATGTATCCAGCTCATTGCTTTATTTCCGATGCTTTGTGTTTACGGCTTTCATGCCTATGCCCATTATCATGACGGCGAGAGCCTTATAATACACCAGCCTGATAAGGAATTATCCACTGCGGAAAATCTTCTGAGGATCCTCCGTCCCGATTCTGAATACTCGGAACTGGAAGCCAGGATCCTTGACGTGGCGCTGGTGCTTCATATGGATCATGGCGGAGGTAATAACTCCACATTCACTACACATGTGGTTTCATCCACAGGTACAGACACTTATTCAGCTATTGCTGCGTCCTTAGGTTCCCTTAAGGGACCCCGGCACGGCGGCGCAAATATAAAGGTCGTCCGTATGATGGAGGATCTTAAAAGAAGCGTGCATGATGTTACGGATGAAGACGAAGTAAAGGACTATTTGAGGAAACTGCTTCACAAAGAAGCCTTTGATAAAAATGGCCTGATATATGGAATGGGGCATGCAGTTTATTCCATTTCCGACCCAAGAGAGATCATTTTCCGTTCATTCGTGGAAAAACTGGCAGACGAAAAGGGCTATTCTTCGGAATTTAATCTCTATTCCATGATAGAAAGACTGGGACCGGAGATCATATCCGAAGAGAGGCAGATGTATAAGGGAGTCTGCTGTAATGTGGACTTTTATTCGGGATTTGTGTATAAGATGCTGGGTCTGCCGGAGGAACTCTTTACACCCATATTCGCCTGTGCGAGGATCTCTGGCTGGAGCGCCCACAGGATTGAGGAGTTGAGCAACAACGGTAAGATAATAAGACCTGCCTACAAGCCTGTGTCGCCTATAAGCAGGTATATTCCCATGAACGAAAGATAAGATCCGGTTATTTCAGGAATTTCCGTTCATTGATACGTGTAAATACCGCGAATATTATGCACGTTATCAGCAGCGCACCGGTTATCACTAAATTTATCCAAAGGGGAACACTTAAGTAATTATCGATATACATTGATGCGGCACCCATAATAAGAAATAAGCCGCCGCAGAGCAGGTTTACCGGGAACATTGCATTAATAAAGCCTTTGGGATCCCGGGCTGACAGAACATCCACATCCTTTCCCACCAGCTGGGTGGATATGGATCCCGTTGTCTTCATCCTTATTCCTGCGTAGATGATATAGGCTCCCGCCAGTATCTCTATGATATCGAAAATATTGTTAAATCCTGCGTCATTCATGGGGATTATAATAGCAAAAGAATGACGGATTGTAAATAAAATGAAAGAAACTATCTTAAAGTACAGGGATCATATCATATTTGTTCTGATGGCAGTGCTTGTTCTTGTGACCTTCATAAACAGGGACAAGTTGTTTATGGCACATTCCTATTCCTTTAATTCGGTAAATGCCGCTTTTTACGGTGAATCCGGCAGGATCTATGCGATCGATAAGGGCAGGGAATCAATCGTTATCCTGGACGCATCCGGTAAAGTATCCGGGATCCTTAACGGGGGAGGAGACCGCACCTTTTATTATGCTGAAGAAGTTGCAGAAGGGGATAACGGTACTCTTTATATCCTTGATGAAGCTTACAGGGAAAAGATGGGGGAAACGGAAAAGATATACAGGATCCTCCAGTACAAGGATAATAAGTACACTATCTTATTTAACAGCGGAGATTCCCAGTTATATGACATTCAGTATAAAGACGGTAAACTCAGCTATCTTAAGGCTGAGGAATATGGTCTCGGTTATTATGAGCTGCATCCCGGCTTTAAGCCTGAACTTAAAAAAAGGATATATTCCGGAGATATATTAAATGACGCATCTTTTGATCTTTCAACCGGAAATGCCGTTATAGCCACAAAGCGCGGAGCTGTCAGGATCCAGTACAGTGATTCCGCTAACTGGGACAGTCTTAATTCGGACGGCGTTCATATCATGCCCAGAAGTATTTCCGCCAGGAACGGACAGGTCTGGTTTTCCGAATTATACAGCGGAAGTATCTCCGGATTTCCGGAAGATGATCTGGGGTCATTTGATATCATCTATTCTGAGGAAGGCTTAAAGATAGACAGCGTAAACGCCGATAAAGGCGGGATCCTTCTGCTGGCTTCGGATCTTAAGAGCTTCTATAAAATAGATATTGGGTCAGGTGAAGCAAAAGTCACTTATCAGGGAGAGGCGGAGAACCTTAAGTTTTATATGACCGTCATTATCTGGATATGCTTCATTCTTTCCATGGGGATGCTTATCTATTTCTTAAGATTTATCCCGAAAATTATAATCAGTCTTATTCATAATGAGGCGGCACTGCGTATGGCTGCCGTGGTAATAGCGGTCATTATGGTGTCCGGCTTTATCGCATTCTCCCTTCTTTCAAATGAACGTTCCAAGGAAGACGAGCGCGATGTGACAAATATGAAGCTCTTCAGCGAAATAATGCTGAACAGTATGGATACCACAGCCCTTTCAAGGATCAGATGGGAATATGACTATATGGGATCGGCATATATGCTGTTCAGGAAAAGTGTGGATCACCTTATTAAGGAGACGGAAAAAGAGGGACAGAATTACCATTATGTATTTTATGATCTTGATGAAGGCTGCAGGTATATCTTAAATTACGAGGACACTGTCATGTGCGGTGAGCCCCGTGGAAAAACCGATGACTCCATTCTCAAAGAATGCTTTGAGACCGGCAGGACATATGCCATAAAGACCAGGGATTCCAAAGGTCTTTGGCTTTCCATAATAAGCAGGGTTACCGACAGCAACGGTAAACCTGTGGCGGTCATGGAAATAGGAACAGATCTTAATTATAAGGAGCAGGAAAGAGCGAGACAGACAAGGGACATCGTGCTCAACGTGCTCTGTTCGTCTGCAGTCATGATGATGCTGATAATCGAAGCCCTTTTCCTTATTTCATTTTATGAGGAAAATTCCCGGCTCAAGGATAAGAAAAAGGATGCATACCGTGCCGTGCCCTTAAGGACGGTTATGGCGCTCACCTATCTTGCCCAGGCTATGCAGGATCCTTTTATCACCGTACTGTCATCAAGGCTTTATACAGATAAGATCCCCATACCTGAAAGTGTGGCGGCAGGACTGCCACTTACGGCACAGCTTTTTATGATGGCCTTTGTGTCATTTATAGTCGGAAATATCTCAGAGAAACTTGACAGTAAGAAGCTCCTTTTTGCAGGACTTTTTATTGATATCGCGTCCTATGTGGTCTGCACTCTGTTTTGCGATAGTTACGCAGGTCTTATCGCAGGAAATCTTCTTATGGGAGCGGGAACCGGAACACTTCTCGTGTCCTGTAATACCCTGGCAGCAAGGGGGGAGACCATGGAATCCACAGCAGAGGGCTTCTCCGGTATCATGGCGGGTTCACTTTCGGGCTTTACCATGGGAGCCGGACTGGCGGCGCTGATATTCCCGGTGGGGGGAGCCAGGCTCTGTTATATGGTGGCGGCAGGTTTTATGATTCCTGTGATCCTTATCATTTATTTCTCCGAAAACGTAAGGCCTGAGTTTGAGGAAAAGAGTGAGGATAAAGACAGGATAGGCTTTGTAAAGTTTTTCTTCAATCCGAGAGTGCTGGGATTCTTTGCCTTTATCCTTGTGCCCTTTATGATGACTATTTCCTACAGAGAATACTTCTTCCCCCTTTATGTTATGGATCACGGGATGGATGAAGTAAAGGTGGGACAGCTCTTCCTTATCTGCGGACTTTTGGTGATCTATGTCGGGCCATACATTTCATCCTGGGTATTAAAGAAATTCGGAACCTTCTGGAGTATCGTATTTGCAACATCGATCATGGGATTAAATCTTTTTATTTCGGGAATATTCCTGTCGGTATTAACGGTCATTGCCGGAGTGGTGGTCCTTTCTCTCGTTGTGTCCTTTGCCTATACCTGTCTGTATACCTATTTTGAACAGCTTCCGGACAGCCTGATGTACGGTGACGGAAAGGCAATGGGTGTATATTCGGTATTTGAAAATCTCGGACAGACTGTGGGACCTATGGTATACGGATCGCTCATGTTACTGGGACAGAGCAAGGGTATGATCATATTCGGCGTGGTGGTTCTTATTTTCATGATATGTTATATTATAGCTATGAGAAAGGAAGAGAGGTTCTTCCACTGATCAAACATGGAATATGTTGATTTTGAAATTAATGATATAGATGAACTTGTTTTATATTACGGAAAGTATCTGAATGATGGAGATGAGCTGCTGTCTTTCATCAAAGATGCGGCCGGGAAAGAGACGTATTTTGGTTCAAAGGCTGTGGAAAACGGAAAGACGGCCGGTTTTTTTACTTTTCAGGAGGGGGTATGCTTTACCTGCCCACACGAGTCTCTTACGGAAAAGATCCACGCTTTAACGGATGGGGAAAAGACTGTGACGGTTGACACCCTTCTGGTACTTCCCGAAATGCGTTTCAAAGGTATTGCAGGTAATTTAAGGAAAAGGAATGCGTTTCTCCTTAAGGAAAGAGGAATTTCCTTCGTGCTGGCGGAAAGCTGGGTATATCCCGACGGAAGGGTTCCTTCTTTCAAAGTGTATGAAGACATGGGATCTATCATATATGATGAACTTTTTCCCATGTTTTATAAAGATCTGGATAAATACGGGATCTCCTGCCCGATCTGCGGTAAAGTCTGCCGCTGCGGAGCCAGGATACTGCTTATTGATGTGAGGTGACTATTGTGAAGAGATCAAAACTCAGTGCAAAAATAATCGTGATACTGTCGATCCTTATGGCTGTCATGTCTGCTGTGATAATCTATATCAGCAGCCGGAACCTAAGGTCCACCTATTACAACATGTACAGGGAAAAGGCAGAGGATCTGGTAAAGATGGTGGCTGACGAGCTTGACGGTGACTATCTTAAAAAATTCTCTGAAACTATGGAGACCGACAGTGATTATGAGAATTATAAGCATTTCCTCGATACTATAAAGACTGATTTCAGCGATATACAGTATCTCTATGTGCAGGCGCCGGGGGAGACGAGTTTTGTCTATCTCATAGATGCAGAGACTCCTGAAGATGATCCTGAATACATAAATAAACCCGGGGATATTTATGAATATGCCGAATCGGATTATGAATATTTCGTTCCTGATATAAAGGCAAAGAAAGCATCAACCGATCTGATACTGGGTCCGGACGTAGGATATGGGGAAACTCTTTCCGTATGGGCGCCGATATTTGATTCCAACGGTGAAATGGTTGCCATGGTGGATGCTGACTATGCGCTTTCCGAGATCAATCCGATAATCTACAGGAATATCTTTTCCGTTGCTACCGTTGAGGTTCTGTGCATCCTGATGGTAGTGCTGCTTATGGTATTTATCTTAAGAAAAATGGTCATAAAACCCATAACCTATCTATCCGATATTGTCAGCTCCTATGAGCACGGTGAACTGGTGGAGGATATTTCCGTATTTGATAAGAATAATGATGAGATCACCACCCTTGCATATTCCTTCAGGGATATGACGGTACGTATTGAGAATTATATCAGGGATCTCACCATTGTCACCGCTGAAAAAGAACGTATCGGAGCCGAGCTTAATGTTGCGACCCAGATACAGGCGGATATGCTGCCCCGTATCTTCCCGCCTTTCCCTGACAGGAATGAGTTTGATCTCTATGCTTCAATGAATCCCGCAAAGGAAGTGGGAGGCGATTTCTATGATTACTTCCTTATAGATGACGACCATCTGGGCATAGTCATGGCGGATGTCTCAGGAAAGGGAGTTCCTGCAGCGCTCTTTATGGTAATAGCAAAGACTCTCATCAAGAACAGGGCACTTATGGGTGACAATGCAGGCCCCGGCGAGATCTTATCCTATGCAAATGACCAGCTCTGTGAAGGAAATGACGCTGAGCTCTTTGTTACGGTATGGCTTGGGATACTCACCATTTCTACAGGACATATACAGTTTTCAAGTGCCGGACATGAATATCCCGTGTTTTACAGGAATGGAAAGGGCTTTGTGATCGAAAAGGAAAAGCATGGGCCGCCGGTTGCAACCATGGAAGGTCTTATGTTCAGAGAGCATGAGACTGTAATGGAGAGCGGTGAGATGATCTTCCTCTATACCGATGGTGTGACCGAAGCCACCAGCGCTAAAACAGAGCTTTACGGTGAAGACCGGATGGTAGAGGCCTTAAATAAATTCTCCGGTGAGTCTGTGAAGGATATATTAAAGGATATGAGGAAGGATATAGACGAATTTGTAGGGGAAGCACCGCAGTTTGATGATATTACGATGCTGTGCCTGAAGTTCAATTGAGAATTGATAATTGAGAATTGAAAATTAATAATTGTAAAAAGTTAATATTTCCGCTGCTCATGGTCTTTCTGCTTTCCGGATGTGCTGCCACTTATGCTGATACCACAGAGATAGTTAAGGTGTGGGAAACGGAGGAAGAGAAGGAAGAGGAGAAAAGCAATATCTCCGCAACCGAGGAAGCACAGGACGAGTCAGGGGACTCTGATAATATTTCGAATGAGAAGATCGGAATGGTCACCGATATCGGCGGCATTGATGACGCTTCCTTTAATCAGAGCGCCTGGGAGGGACTTACTTCCTTAAGCCAGAAGACCGGAGTTGAAACAACCTATTTGGAAAATAAGGGGGAAGTGGATTTTGCCGGAAAAATCCGACAGATCGTCGATGAAGGATCTACGCTCTGCTGGGGCATCGGCTATGCTTCCGCTGATCCTCTTCTTGAAGTTTCAAAGGAACACCCTGAAATAAATTTTGCGGTGATCGACAGCTCATATTCCAATACACCGGAAAACGTGACCGGTGTGGTTTTCCGTGCCCAGGAGCCCTCGTTTATCGTGGGATATATAGCCTGTACGGCCTCAAAAACCGGAAAGATCGGCTTTGTTGGCGGCGTTCACGGAGATATCATAGACCAGTTTGAATACGGATACCGGGCCGGAGTTGACTATGCTTCATATGTTTACGGAAAGAAAGTGGATGTGGATATCGAATACACAGAAAGTTTTTCGGATGAAGCATTGGGAAAGAAAATAGCGGAAAGGATGTACTCCGAGGGCTGCGACATTGTTTTTGCGGCGGCGGGGGCCTGCGGAATCGGAGTTATCGAGGCTGCAAAGGAGACCGGGAATTACGCCATCGGTGTTGACAGGGATCAGTCGGATCTGGCACCTGAAAATGTGCTTACCTCCGCAATGAAGCTTGTGAATGTGGCTATTGAAAGAGTGTCCGAGTCCTATCTTAAGGATGAACCCGTTGGGGGAAAGACATTGAGCTTCGGTCTTACAGAGGGCGCTGTCGGTATCCCGGAAAAGCATGATAATTACAGGGATGAGATCTATGACGCTGCCCTGGTGGTGGAGGATATGATCGAATCCGGAGAGATCAAACCTCCCGCAAAGAGCGGGGAATACTACATATTCAAAGCAGGATTGGAGGATTAAATGGCTGAGATATTAAGGGAAAGACCGTCGTTTTATGATAATTACATCTGTACTGGCAATTCAGGCTGTTTTGATGTATGCTGCAATGCCTGGATCATTCCCATGGACAAAAGGGCTGCGGATCTGTATAACAATTATCCCGGCGAAACAGGGGAATATCTCAGGGAAAACATATACCATAATGAAAAGGATGAGTGGTTCATAAAGCTCCATGAAGACGGCCGCTGTCCCTTCCTTACCGAGGACGATCTCTGCGGAGTAAGGCTCAAAGCCGGAGAAGATGCCCAGATACTGATATGCGACGTATATCCGAGAGAGAAGGATATTAAAGCAGGTTATTTCAGGTTTGACACTCTGATGCTTTCCTGCTGTGAAGTTGGCAGGATATTTTATAAGGAAACCGGTGACAGACTGGAATTTGTCCGTACAAAAGAAAAGAATGACGAGCCGGAGATCAGCCCTGAGTTAAGGGAGAGAACGGACAGGCTGTTAGCTTTCAGGGACGGTATGGTGGAAGCTATCCAGGATGGTGCCTATGACAGGAACCTTTTTGAAACACGGGAATCCGTGGAAAGCATAAAAAAGATACTTGATGATGCCATCTATTTTGAAAATAACGGACGTTCAGAAGAAGTCTTTGCACTGGTGCGAAAACTCATCCCCGAATCCGACAGTCTTCTTGATGGATTTATAAAGGAAGTACCGGATATTAAAATATGGATGAGAAAGACGGCTGCCTACTTTGCTGCCAGAAACCTTCTTGACACCTTCCAGGACGGAAATCTTGAAGGCCCCCTTATGTCCGTTTTCCGCTCGATACACATCCTTATGCTCATCTCACTTGCCATTTATAAGGACAAGGGGAGTTTTGATGTGGAGGATATGATCGAGGGCGTACATATTTTCGGCAATATCTTTATCATTTCCATGCATAATATTTCGCTTCTTAAGGAGATCAGGAATAAATCCAAAGATGAGGAATATATATTAAATGAGAATTCCGAGATGAGACCATATCTCTATCCGTAAACCCGCAGATTTATAGTAAACGAATAGAGTTTATCGTTTGCTAAAATAGTAAGGGAGTGTATGCTTATATGACTATGGCAAATCTTTATGTATCTTTAGCAGCCGATATTATAGCTGCGTTGATGATGATCTGGCAGTTGTCCCATATTCACGAACTGTCCGGCGAGAAGGAGAAGGCAAGGCAGTATTTCCGGTGTTTTTCGGTTGTGATACTTTTGATGTGCTTTTTCCATATTTTGAAAACGTTAGGGGATATTGAACAGGGTGGTGTCACATATAATGATATTCACAATCTGACAGATCTTAGGGAATCTGCCTGGTACTGGACAGAGATGGCTGCCCTGTTTATCGATATGTTCTTAAGTACGGTATTCCTATGTATGTGGATCTCCTTCTTATGCTGGTTTTTATTTAAGGACAGGGATTTCATACGGCGTAAATTCTGGATGGGCTTTACGCCCCTCATTGTCTCCGCGACGGTTTCAATTTTCAGTATTCCAATGTCGGTAATGTCGGAAATGGGATTTAAGTTTTTCATTTTGTCACTTATTGTGGCTTTTCTTGTACGGGCTTTTTCTTTTATCATTACCCTCAGACTTCTGCATAGCTATAAAAAACAGAACGGATATCTCAGGTTTTTCAATCCCTGGGCATTTTTTATCCCGGTGGCACTCGGCTGGTGCATCCAGGATCTTGTCGGCTTTGGCATGGGATCTTTAGGGAGTGCCATAGGCGTAGTACTGCTTTTTGTTTCGATCGTGGGGGAGGAGCGTTATATGGATCCCGAAACCAGGTTCTATAAAAAGGACTTTGTACAGTATCTGAAAAAACTGGTGGAAAAGGATAAGTATGCCCCTTGCAGCGCAATGACCTTTACTCTTTCTTCCTCTGAGGGGATGAAGGATTTTGCCGGAATATTGAAAAAGGAGCTTCCTGACAATTGCGAGCCCATTATAAAGAGTGACCATGAGGTGGTCGTACTTACAAACGTTAGTGAGAAGGGACCTCTTATGATGGTCACCGGTGATGTAGAGGCAGCATCTGAGGTAAAGGGCAGCTGTACTCTTAAAAAGAAGAAGGAAACAACGGAAGAATTTATGGAGCGTGTATTATGATAAATATAGATGAGATTTCAGAGGAAAACGTAGAAGATTATCTTCCGCTCTTAGGTGAGGACTTAAAAGAGGATTTAAGGCGTATCTATTATAACGGGCTCGGCGCTACAGACGAAGACGGCAGTGTTGCGGGTGCTTTTGTGTATGAACTTTTGGATTCAGAAAGTGAGGATGACACGAAAAGCAGGATCTGTCTTTTTAAGACCAGGGATGAAGAGACTTCAGACAGTCTTTTTGAGCACTATAGCCGTAATTGTGTGGATGAGGAGGAGATTGTCGAAAGCTTTTATGAGTTTAAGTCTGAAAAGGACGCATCTCTCTTAAGCAGCAAGGGTTTTTCCAAGGAGAAAAGGGAAGCGGAGGCTCTTACCATCACTCTTAAGGAATTAAGTGAAACTGCTCTCGGAAAGAAGAAAAGTATCCCGGATCATATCGGAAATATCGAACAACTGTCCATTCTGCAGTTCAGGGATGCAGTCAAACAGATACTTTTCAAGGGTCATAAAGGGGTGATCGAAGATATTCCTTTTCTGCCTAAGACATGGTTTGAAAACAGCTTGTCCGCCTGTGTGAGTTCAGGCGGGAAATTTCCCGGACTTTTCCTTATTCGTAAGACTCCTTCCGGGGTATTGATCCCGGTGCTTCTTTTTGCCTATGGTCCCGAGTATCAGAAAAATGTGGGACTCATGCTGCAGTATTCCGCTCAGCAGGCAATAAAGCTTTATCCGCCGGAGACAATTATTCAGATACCAAGGAAAAATGCTGAAACAAGATCACTTACCGATAAACTTTTAGCAAACTATTCAGGAACAGAGATTTTCTTTGGATCCAGAAAGGAGGGGAACTGATGGCTGATGTACTTACCGGAAAAATAGAGGCAGACGGCGTTGTGGAATTCCTTGGAGGTTCTGCGGAAGAATAATATTTCTACGGGGAAGAATTATGAATCATAGGAGTTACCCGTTATTCGGGATTTTGCTGCTGATATCTATATTACTGACTGCCTGCGGCGGTTTTATCAGTAGTGCAGACAGCAAAAAAACAGATGTCAATACTGAGAAATCTGACGCAGGAGAGACATTATCCGTGGAAAAAAGAGAAGGTTTCTCCATAAGTGAGATCTCTGATGACCTCTTTCTCAGGATGAAAGAAGGTAATACCTATAAAGAGGACTGCATTGTTCCAAGGGAAGACCTGCGATATCTTCTTGTCCTTCATAAAGACCTGGAAGGCAATATCCATCAGGGCGAAATGGTGGTGCATAAGCTTATAGCGGAAGACGTTCTGGAGATCTTTGAGAAACTCTATGATGCGGATTATCCAATAGAACGGATGGTATTACCGGATAATTATCTCGCTGATGATGAGATAATGATGCGGGATAATAACTCTTCCAGCTTTAATTTCAGATTTATCTCACACACAAATAAGATCTCAAAACACGGTCTTGGAATGGCTGTAGATATCAACACTCTTTATAATCCCTACCATAAGATCGTAACAAATGAAGACGGCACCACGGAAGAGGTGATAGAACCCGCCACGGGGGAGCCATATCTGGACAGGGAAAAAGACTTTGATTACAAGATAGAAAAAGACGATCTCTGTTATAAGCTCTTTACAGAAAAGGGCTTCGAGTGGGGAGGAGACTGGACAGACCGGAAGGATTACCAGCATTTCGAACTGCCCACAGATATCACGGAAAAATATTCTGAGGAGTATTCAAAACAGTAAGGCGGGAGTCAAAGGGGAAGTCTCAGGAAATACAGATCTTATTGTTGTTACAGGACATAAGAACATTATAACTGTGACGGTCATCAGTAATATCAGGTTTATCAAGTTCTCCGTTGTCCTTTATTATTATCTCAGGATCTCCGATGAAACGGAGTACACATTCACCATATACTTTGTTTTTTCCGGCTTTTTCTTCTGTTCTCTTAAAAACTGAAAGGGCAATATCCTTAACATCTTCAATTTTATTTTCTTCTATTCCCTGATCCTTAAGATTATTACTTATCCAGCTTAATATCCGATCATATTCCGTGGGAGTATATTCAAAGGAATTCATTTTTACTTTTTCAAAATCCGGGTCATCCAACATATATGGAATGCTTTCGCCACCCTTAATGATAAAGACGAAACCAAAGAAAATCGCAACGGAAGAGATCTGTGCAAGTAACATTCCTTCACCCATAGAAACTATACCGCCTTCCAGACTGAAGGTTACACAGAAGAGAATTGGAAAGAGGGCTGTACGGAATACAACCATCATACATGAAAACAAAGGTTTTTCCGTATCACCATAGTAGTCCCCCAGGAACCCGCCTACAGAAGCGGCGATAAGGCCTACTGAACAGTACCTTATACATTTAATGAGTTCCCCGCTTAAGGGTGAGTCTTCAATTCCGTAAAGCAGCAGTACTAAATTAGGCAGTAACATTAAAATAAGAGAAAAGGCTATACCGATAAAAAGACAGACGGTCAAAGCTTCATCAAAAAGAGTCTTTACGCCTTCACTGTTTTTTTCACCGTAATATGTGGCAAACAGATACTCGCCCGCCTCTGAAGGGCCTTTGATCATCTGGTATATTTCCAGCATGGCGCAAAGCACCGTATTGGCGATCAGGTAACCGCTTCCCCAGAAAAGAAGGATCGCTTTTGTAAAAGCCGCAGACACTACTGACATACAAAGACCTGAGGCATTGGATTTAAGCGAATATTTTGCGAATCTGAAAAGATCCCGGAATGAAAACCACAAACGGATCCTGTATGTATTGCTTTTTTTAAGAAAGTGGATGGAAACAACCAGGAGATAGACGATATAACTGAAAAAGGTGCCAAGGGCAAGGCCTCCCATTCCCATAATATTCGACAGAACAATGGATCCGCCCACATTAACAAAAAAAGAGGCAAGATATCCGGCATATGACAGCATATCATCCCCTTCGGAAGAGACTATCTCGTCAAGAAATGTGGCCAACGCCATAAACGGCGGAACTAAAATATAAAACTTATAATACTCTCTCGCAAATGTTCCGATCGCCCCTTCAGCTGAGTAATAACTGAAATACATATCTTCTGTAAAATAAAATACAACAGTCTGCAAAATCCCCAGGAATAACGTTGCAAAAAGACCGAGCGTAAAGAGTCTTCCCGATCTTTCATAATCACCTTCTCCCTTGGCTATGGCACAGAGATTTGAACATCCGGAGGTTAAAAAAGTGGAAATGAATGTACATAAGGAAACAAGGG
>JAEEGL010431852.1_pt1 | contig 13485 bp, 7 predicted proteins | sample 9134231 | NCBI WGS metagenome assembly JAEEGL01 (sample SAMN16246548, study PRJNA631951) | gut metagenome | biome: gut microbiome; feature: rumen; material: fiber-attached | host: Bos | place: Iran: Karaj | collected 2018-10
GTACATCGGGCCAACTGTTTGCCGACGGCTTCCTTCAGATCCCCCCTCGCGAGGGACACCCTTGCCTTTGGCTGTAACCTTCCCACTATCAGGGCGGTTTGGGGACTTGCACCCGTTAGAGTACGTTCGTGCTGGGCGAACCTCAATAAAGCGGGCCGGAGAAAAATCTCCAGCCCGCTTCACCATTCTTGGCGTAAAGTATTGCTGTAACGGCTTATTTGCTCTCAAGAAGCCTTACAGGTCCCATAAGACCGGCTTCCTTCAGAGGATAATCCGCAGGATAGATCGACTGTACACCCGGAGTAGTACAGATCCTCTCAGGAGCATTCGGCTGGTTGTCACCCACAAGACGGTTGATCCAGAGGTCAGCCACCTTGATTTCAAGTGCGTTCTCACCTTCTTTCAGTGCATCGGTGACATCGACAGTCCAAGGAGCCTTCCAGGCTGTACCGCAGTACTGTCCGTTGACGTAGACCTGAGCCATGTTCTTCACTTTACCCAGATCTATGAGCGCACGGCCTTCAGACTTGGTGTAAGGAAGAGTGTTGCAATAAGTCGCCACACCGGAGAAGTACTTGATTCCGAACACATCGGACTCTGAGAGGGACTTAAGCTCATTGAATGTAGCCTCAGCGGGAGCGCCCCTGTTCTCCTGGAACTTGACAGTCCAAGGAGTGCTTACGGTCATGACCTCCTTCTCTACAGGGATAACAGCAGTATGCGATGCTTCACCCTTGCCGGAGAAGACCACGAAGACAGCGTCATTGGGGACAAGGCGCAGATCAACCTCAGTACGGTCACCTACCACTCTGTAGGAGACATCCTCCATCTTGGCGGTCTCGGCATGCCATACAGAAGGCTTAAGACCTGACACGCGGAATGACAGGGTTGCGTTTCCTCCTTCGGAGAGAGGTTTGTTGATCCAATAGACCTGTGCTCCGCCACAGTCGCGGTGGAGATAACGGAAGCTGTTGTCGATCTCGACATCAGGACGGATACCGATCTCATTAAGTACTGCAAGCATGTCAGTGGACTCATGGACGTTCGCCCTGCCGCTGTCCCAGATCTCTTTCACCAGTGCATCGAATTCTGCAGGATCATCTGCTAGAGATGCAGCATGGGTGGGACGGACGCCGCCAAGCTGGACTCCAGACTTGACGAGGGAAGCGATCTTCCTCAGCACATCCGTGGACATATAGTCGACATTGCGGTCCATCCAGAGGAGACGGTACTGGGTCTTTCCGGTCTTTGCCATCATTGAACCGTCCTTGGTGGCGATAATCTCATCCTTCAGGGCAGTAGGGTTGCAGTAATCCCACTGATAACCTGCAGGAACTCCGCTTCCGCGGTTGAACAGTGCGGTCACGTTCGAATCCTCTCCATAATAATAGAGGACATCCGCGACATTGAGGCCTACAGAGAGAAGGTAGCTTGTACGGGAAATGTAATCGACCCATGCTCCTGCCATCTCAGCCCATGTCTCATGGCGGTTGAACCACTGGCCGATAACTCCGCCCATTCCGATACCGGGGACGGTCTCACGGGGCTGATGAGCGCTCAGGTGGACATAGAAACGGTTCACTCCGCTGGCGAGTTCCTGGTCGGCAGTCTCCTTCAGGTCTTCAGGAGCCCACTGGTACTGGAGCTGGTCACCCCAGGTGGTCATTGATTCTGCCGCCACATAGTTCTGGCCGTAAATATGAGCCACGGAAGCGGATTCACGGAGGTCAGCCTCCTGGTTTACGCGGTTGACCCTTCCGTCAGGTCCCTTCTGGAGCCAAGGGGATTCAACCCACATCGCACCCATAGGAACACTTGCTGTACGTTTGACGTCCATTCCGTCGACAACGTATGCACGGCCGCCTTCATGGGACTCGTAGTATCCGCCGGCCATGCCGTACTCATTACGGATGATGTCGGTGAGAAGGTCATAGCTGCCGGCGATCAGATCACCGATCGTAGCACGCCAGTCATGCAGGAAACGCTCGCTCTCGTCAGCTGAACCGATAATTTCACCGGCGAGGACAGGCATCCATGACTTCATGTCATATCCGCGAAGACGCTGGAAGCTTTCAAGCATCGCTGGAGTCCAGTTCTCGTTGTCAGCCTCGAAGCTGTCAGTCAGCAGATACTGGATACCCTTGCTTCCGAGGAAGCCCTTGGTGGCGTCGCGGTAAGTGTCAAGATAAACGTGGATGAAACGGGAGAATGCGACGGGATCCATCTTGTCAACCTCAAGGCCGAGAGCTTCAGCGGAAGCGGGATGGTTGACCTCTCCGGTTATTGACCATGCGAAACGGTAGATTCTCCAACGGCCTGCGGGAGCGTTCCATTTGAGATGGCCTGAAGCGTCGACCTTGTCAGAGATGTCGATGACATCATCAAGAGCAGGGAAAGCCTCAGAAGCTGAAGTCTTGGTAGCGGAAGCCATAAGGTTGCTGGACGCAGTGAAGCCGGCCTTGTCCTCAGCGCGGTCTATACGGCTTGAAGGCCATACGACGAACTCTGATATTTTGGTTCCGGCAGGAGCTGGAGCAGCGGCCCTGGGAGCGCCCATGCCCATACCCATACCGCCACCCATAGGACGAGGCTGAGGATTACGTACAGTGAGACGGAAATACTTCGCTGTTGTCTCAGGAACACTTACAGTGGACTGCACTGCGCTGCCGCCACGCACATCGCAAACGCGGGTCCAGGTCTTGCCGTCCTGGCTGCACTCAAGTGCATTTGCAGCAGGTCCGCCACCGCCCATTCCGGGATATCCGCCGCCACCGGCTACGCCTACGACTGTCAGAGAACGGACAGTCACAGCCTCGGGGAACTCGTACTGGATCCATGCGAAGCCCTCCTTTCCGGGAGGAAGTATGGTACCGTTGATGACATCATTGTCAGTAAGCATGCTGAGAGTGAAGTCTCCACCGCTTGCAGTAAGCTTTGCGTCCTGAGGAGTTGCTGTTCCCTCGGGAAGTTTCACTGCAAGAACAGCGATTTCACCGCCCGCTTCTTTCGCATTGGCGTCAAAGCTGCGGCCTGCAGGAGCTCCGTTCTGGAAAGCGCCGACCTTGGTGAAGGAAGGAGGAAGCTGGACATCCACGTCTCCCCCATTGACTTCAATTGTACGCCAGACAAGTTTCTTCATGTTCTCTTCGGAAGTCACCCAGGGGCCTGCCGTCGCACTGAAGCCCGCACATGAAGGGACGCCCATTTCGAGATCAAGTGAATCGGCGAGCCTTGCAGCGAAGTACAGGCGATCTTTCCACACGTCGCTCATGTACACTGCGTCTCCCTGGCTGCCGCCGAGGTTGAACTGATGGAAGCCGGCGATGCCGACTCTCTTGAACCAGTCGAAGTCTGCACGTATTCCGGACTCTGTAACATCATTTCCCATCCAGTGCCACCAGACGCGGACACGGGACTCTTTGGGAGGATTCTGGAAACCCGCCTTCAGTTCATCAATGGAAACCTTGCGGGCAGGGCCCGTCTTGTCACCGCATGCGGGAAGCGCAGCAGCGACGCAAAGGGCCGCAAAAATGATCAATGCTGTTCTTTTCATATAATGTGAAATTGTTTCGCCGTATTTTGACGATACAAAATTACCTCATTCTATTCAGAAGCATTTTTCATAATCTTTATTTCATATAACAAATTCTTCAAACCTTACTTCCCGAGGCGATAAGAGAGTGCCGATTTCATCGGCAGAGTGTTCTGCCAAACTGCCCCAATAATGGCGGAATTGACGAAAAATGCCCCCAGAATGCCGTTTGGAACGGAAATTGAAGAAGGAATAGTAGAACAAATGCCATTAATGATATGAAAAAATTATTTTATCTGGCAGCAATAGCTTGCATGGCCCTCTTCTCATCATGCGAGAAAGAGGGTGTACCCCACACTGGAGACGATACCGGTAACCTTTACGGTGTATGGGCTCTGACAACCAAAACCACTATCACCAAAGCCACTGACGGCTCAGTCACAACAAATGAAGTAGATTACAGCAAGTGCCATTTCTATCTTGCATTCAGCGAATTCCCGTTCCCTCATGTGATAGCTAAGAAGGGCAGCTTCACTGACTTCGACCTCGACGATGTCGACGTTGATGCGGTCAGGTACTCCTACAATTCAGACTCAAAGAAGATCACCTTCAAAAAGACCATCTGGCTTTCTGATGAGGTCCTCAAGTACAACATGATTCTGACAGGAACTCTCGATGTGGCTGAACTTAGCAGCAAAAAGTTCGTCATCCAGCAGACAGTCGGAGAAACCACAACGGTATACTCCTACATCAGGCAGAGCGAGAAAAAGTGACATTGAAAATCCAATGACATTCAAGAGGCAGGCATTCAGCTTGCCTCTTTTTGTTTGTCCATAAAGCTGCCCGAGCAGTTGTTCTCTTCGGCGAATAGTGCTATCTTTAGGGCACTAAGATCAAACCGGATCAATATGAGACACCTGCTATCTTCTTTGGCCGTTCTCGCGGCCGTTCTGTTCTCTTTCTCCGCGAATGCCGGAAAGTCAGTATTCACCCGTCAATTCGAAGACGCTAAAGGGGTGTTCTTCACCCAGGACGCCTTCGGCATACGTTCTGACGGCAAGTCTGACGTCAGCGACGCCCTCCAGGATGCTCTGAACAAGATAAAAGAAGAACGGGGATTCGGGACCCTTTACCTTCCTGAAGGAAAATACCTCATCAGCCGCACCATTTACGTTCCGGGCTCAATACGTATTATCGGGTACGGAAAGACCCGTCCCGAGATCATACTGGAGAAGAACGCGCCCGGATTCGACAAGAAAGAGACCCCGATGTTGTGGTTCACAGGAGGAATCGTCACCGACCCTTCCAATGTCATGGACGCCAGCGCAGGCACTTTCTACAGCGGCATATCCAACGTCGACATACGCATCGGTAAAGGTAACCCCATGGCAGTAGGCTTAAGGGCCCACTTCGCCCAGCACGGCATAGTGAGCCATGTCTCGATTTACGGAGGGGACGGGTTCGCCTGCCTGTGGGATGCCGGTAACGAACTTGAAGACGTGGAGTTCTTCGGAGCACGTTACGGAATCAATTCCGGGACTTCTTCCCCCAGCTGGCCGATCGCCATGGTGGACGCGTATTTTGAAGGCCAGAAAGAGGCAGCGTTCCTCAGCAGGAACGCCGGATTCGCGATACTGAACATGAAGGTCAAGGACTGCCCCGCCGCAGTGGTCTGCGCCAACGGGAACTCCGACCGCCTTTTCATGGAGGACTGTTATTTCGAGAACGTGAAAAAGGGCGTGGTGATAACGGGAGAAGAAGGTGAGACAAACCAGGTCAACCTTCTTAACATACACTGCAAGAATGTACCTCTCGCCGTCTCAATTGAAAGTGAAGGCAAAGAATATCCGGTAAAGGACAAGTCCTACAAGATTGATGAGTTCGTATGGGGCCTGGTCATTCCACAGATGGGTTCGGATTCCGATTACGGTACTGTCTTCAGGACTGCACCGGAGGTCTTCCCCGAAGGGTTCAACAAGACTATCCCCCAACTTCCTTCGATGGACACTTGGGTAAGCGTCGCTGATTATGGAGCCACAGGAGACGGGGAGACCGATGACACCCAAGCTATCCAGAAGGCGATAGACGCCAATAAGACCGTCTTCTTCCCCGAAGGGTGGTACAGGATCACGGGTACGATAAAGATGCGTGAAGGAAGTGTCCTTGTAGGCCTTCACCCGTTCTCCACTCAGCTGATACTCCAGGAGAGCACTCCCGCCTTCAGCGGTTTCGGGGGACCGGTCCCGATGCTGGAGTCATCAAAAGGAGGAGACGACATCCTGACCGGCATAGGAATATGCACCGGTGGCTACAACAAGAGGGCTGTCGGAGTGAAATGGACCGCCTCATCGAAGTCTCTCCTGAACGACGTCAAGTTCGTCGGCGGACACGGGACGATGGCAAGGCCTGTTCCCCGTCCCGAGGGTGGCGCTCCCGCAGGATTCAACTGGAGCATGATGGGAGGATTCGGGAGAGTCAGCTCCCCTTCCAATCCCATAGCCGTCCAGGGTCTGGACCAGGCATGGGACAACCAGTACTGGAGCCTTTGGATAACCGACGGAGGCGGCGGGACATTCAAGGACATATGGTCCGCCAACACGTACGCTTCGGCAGGGTTCTACGTAAGTGACACTTCCACACCCTCAAAGATGATAGCGGTTTCAGTGGAACACCACGTACGCTTCGAGTCACGTTGGAGGAAGGTGAGCAACTTCAAGGTCTATGCCCTTCAGTATGAAGAGGAAAGCCGTGAAGGAAGGGACTGCGTCTCAATGACGATGGACGACTGCCATGACATAATGTTCGCCAACACCTGGTTCTACAGGGTTATCAGAGTCATGACCCCAAGAGATTACGGTACTCTCATGTCCGGATGCAGCGGCATCGAATGGAGGAACGTCAAGGCATGGACCCAGATACTCTGTGAAACGGCCGCCACAGCATACGACCCCAACAAGAACATATCCATATTCCCTCTGGAATTCGCTCTCGGAAGAGTGAGCGGCAAAGAAGCATCACGCCGTCCTTCCGGAGCAGTTGCTGAGGCCGTAGAGATCGGAGACAATTACCAGTTCGCGACGGGAGCTGCGACGGACAGCAAAGGGAACGTGTATTTCTGCGAAGGGTCGATGAGAAAGATATACAAGTGGGACGCCGGAACGCAAGCCCTCTCCCTTCTTGCCGACTATCCTTACAGGCCGCTTTCCATGGCGGTTGACACAAAGGACAACCTCATCGTGATAACACGTTACGAAGGGCAACCAGGATACACAGGTGAAAAGATCGAGATGATATCCACCTTCCCCGACGGGAACTCCGACTACAGCGGATGGGGCAACGGCATGTGGGGAGTCGTGGCGTACGCAATTGACACCCGCAGTGATTCCGACACCATGATCCCTCTGGAGATAGTTTCCACTTCAAGTGTGCGTCCTGAAAGGGTCATCTATCCTTCACATGCCTTAAGAGCCGGAGATTTCATGAAGGTGTATGACGGGAACATGCCTCAGAGGAGTTTCCTCGCACCTGACGGCGTCACGATCATACCTTATCTTTTCGACCTGTGCCGGTCCATTGACCTTACAGCCGTGACTCCTGGCCAGAAAGAGCCCCTCATGATCAGTTGGGAGAATCCCAAACGCACATACGCCTTCAAGGTCAACCCTGACGGCAGTCTTTCCGCCACAGGAGAGTACCTTAAGCACGGGGAATACGCCACCGCGTATGACAAGAACGGGAACTTCTACCTCGCTGAAGGACAGATCCGGGTCTACGATTCCGTCCTCAAACAGAGCGGAGTCATTGACCTTGAGGAAAGGCCCATTTCAATGGAAGTCGGAGGGAAGGACGGAGAGTACCTGTTCGTCACCACCAACAGGTCATTCTACAGGATAAGGATCCGCTGATATCCCATAAAGGAGCATTTGTGTGGAGGAGCTTGTCAGGCTCCTCCTTTTTCCATTTCACGGATCCTGGCCTTCACATCGGAAGTGTGGCTGCGCGAAACAGGAATGGATTCACCGCTATGACGCACCAGCAACTGCAATCCTCCGGAAGAGGAACTGATTCTTTCAACCTGCGAGAGATTCACGATGAAGGCTCTGTGGCAACGGATGATCGAGTTCCACTGCTCGAGATCTTTCTCCACCTGATTCAACGTTGTCCTCAGCATATCACCGCACACCTTGTCCTGTCTGAGATGGCAGACCTTGACATAGTTTCCCAGAGATTCGACATATAGAATGTCCTGTATTTTCAAGGTCACGTTGTCGCTTGTCGTTCCCGTCAGAGTGATTTTCTCAGGAAGGCTGTCCTCTTGTGCTGGACGGGATTCCGTCAGCCCTTTGTTCAGCTGTTTCAGTTCCTCAAGTTCCGCGGCCAGATAACGGCTCCTGAACTTGAACCTCCAATACAGTCCCACAGCGAATGAGCAGAACGCGAGAATGAGCAGTGCGCCAAAGAAACCGCCCCATGACAACGGACTCTCCAGTCCCCTTCCTCTCATCACGAAATGAAGATAAGTGCAGACCATAAGAGCTTCAAGAGGAGTATTTATCATCTGGAAACGGAGATTCCTCTTTATTATGTAATCCACTCCCTTGTCCAAAGTGGCCGGCATACGGACTATATGCTTCAACACAGCTTCCGTAAGATAGCATACACCTATGCCCATAAGAAGGATGACCAAAAGATGAGGATACGCCGTCCATCCCAGTCCTCCCAATCCGAACGGTTTGAAAACCGCGAAAGCGAGGATGGCGAAACCGACGCTGGTGACGCGTGTCTTGAGAGTTTCCTTTTGTCTTTCGTTCATTCCGTTGCAAAGATAGCTCATTTGCCCGTTCTCCCGCATGCAGTTCATCACAATACTTTTCCGATTATCCCAATTATTTGTATGTTTGCACATGTGAGGTCTACATTTGCCCCGAGAAAAGTTTTTTCGCAATGAAACTGAAAACGATAATCGGAAGCATCCTTGCTGTAGCCGCTCTGCTGAAACTGGCGGACATGTGGAACCTCATTCATTGGGAATGGCTCTGGAGCCAGCCCTTCACCGAATACATCGGCCCTGTAGTCGTGCTGCTCGTCGGGCTGGACATCGCTTTTGAAGGGCTATGGGGAGACAAGGACCGCTGGCTCAGCCGTCCGATACCGGAGAATCAAGGCAAGAGGGCGATGTTCTCCGTCAGTTGCGGAGGTGACGAGTACATTTACCGTGGGGAGCCATTCAAGGGAGCGCAGATCGACGTCCGCTTCGGCGGATTGCGACTCGACCTGCGGGGTGCGGAGATAACTGAGGACGAGGAGATCGACATCCGGACCGTCTGCGGCGGAGTGGAACTGTTCGTCCCTTCTGGAGTGAACGTCACCGCAAAGAGCCGTTCTTTCATCGGAGGAGTCGGCAACCAGACGGAACGGAATACTGCCCCCTCGTCAAAATGCCTGCATGTGACAAGCAGCAACATCCTTGGAGGAGTAACGATAAAAAACTGACTATAACTAAAGAACAAGTTTGAAACCCGAATCATCAATGAAAAGGACATTAGCATCAATTCTGGGATGCCTTCTTTTAAGTGTATCCCTTTTCGCAGCAAAACAGCCTCAACTGAATATCACCGGCTCTGTCATCGACCAGTCCGGTTCGCCTATGGGATTCGCGACAGTGTACCTGTCGTCATCAGAAGGAAAGGTAATCGCCGGGACGGCGACCGAGGAAGACGGACGCTACACACTCAAAGCAGTACCTGGAGACTACACTCTCACCGTATCACTGATAGGTTACAAGGACAATGCACGTATAATCTCCCTATCTTCACCCGGATTGGATCTTCCGCCCATCACTCTTGAAGAAGATTCCCAGCTTCTGGAAGGAGCATCCGTACAGGCGATTATGCCGAAGACCAAACTCACCGGAGAAGGCCTCCAGACCAGTGTCAGAGGATCTGTCCTTGAGAACGCCGGATCAGCGAATGACGTTCTGGCAAAGACCCCGGGCATGATAAAGAGCCAGAACGGCCTGGAAGTGATCGGAAAAGGTTCCCCTCTGGTATATATCAACGGCAGGAAAGTGACGGATTCAAGTGAACTGGACAGGCTGCGCAGCAACGAAATCCAGAGCATTGAGGTCATCACCAACCCTGGCGCGCAGTATGACGCCACAGTAAAAAGCGTAGTCCGTATCCGCACTATCAGAAGACAGGGGGACGGATTCGGATTCAACATTGACGCTTCCGACACCCAATCCCTCCGTTGGGCGAAAGGGAATGATCCTTTCGGATCCGTCAACGTGAATTACCGCACAGGCGGGGTGGACCTTTTCGGCGGAGTCAACTATGCCCACAACACTTCCCGTCAGATAAGCGACATCGAGAAGACCACTTTCGGCAAAACCCTTTTCGAGGACAAGGGTGACCTTGTCAACGAATACATCGGACAGACCATGTACGGCGAGGGCGGAATCAACTGGCAGATCGCGGAAAATCATTTCCTCGGAGGAAAGATCGAATGGGGAAGGCATTTAGCATATGACGTACATTCCGTATTGAATGACAACGTCTTCATCGACGGGGTCCAGACTGACAAGCTCAGCACCGACTCCAGAGATTCCCTGGGAGATATCATTCCCCGCAACATCGGAGGCAACATATACTACAACGGACTTGTCGGCGGAAAACTCGGCATAGACGTGAATCTCGACTACTATGGGACCTCCGACGGCTCTACCTCCGTCTCAAAAGAGATCAGTTCAATGACTCATGACGCCGAGGTCCGCAGCCAAAGTGAGAACAGCGGGAAAATGTATGCAGCCAAGGCGGTACTTTCCTACCCTATCTGGAAAGGACAGCTTCAGGCCGGAACAGAGGAGACATTCTCCCGAAGGAACGACGACTACACCATCTCCGGTGTTTCCATCCCGGCTTCACAATCCAGAGTGAAGGAAGACAATGTCGCAGGGTTCGCTTCATACGCCTTCTACCTTGAGAAATTCGGTCAGATGAGCGCCGGACTCAGATACGAGCACGTACGTTATTCGTATGAAGACCTGATCACCCCTGACAACAGTCTTTCTCGCAAATACGGGAACTGGTTCCCCAACCTTTCGTACGCCGGTATGGCCGGTCCCGTCCAGATCATGCTCAGCTACAGCGCCAAGACAAGAAGGCCGAATTACGCCCAATTGTACAACGCCATCCGCTACAACAACCGTTATATCTGGCAGAGCGGCAACGCCCAATTGCAGCCTGAGATATCGCACAATCTCGGTCTCACCACAGTCTGGAAGTTCATCACCTTCATGGTCAACTACTCAAGGACTGATGACGCCATCATGACTTGGTCATCCCCCTATAACGATGAAGGTGTAGTGCTGGTGAAACCCCGCAACATAGAGACCCCGTTCCGGTTGATGACCGTTGTCATGAACTTCACACCGACGATAGGTCCTTGGACCATGAACTACACCTTGGCGGCCATGCCCCAGTGGCTCACAATCAATGCACCCGATCCTAGGGAGCCCTCCGGCATCCGCGTCACCAAATTCAACGGGAAGCCGGTCTTCGTAGCCCAGCTTTTCAACACGTTCACTGTAAAGGGAGGATGGCAGTTCGAGCTGGGAGGAATGCTCCAATCCAAAGGATACTCCCAGAACATATACATGAAGAGCATGTACTTCGACCTGTCAGCTGCAATCCAGAAGACTCTTCTCAAAGACAGGTCACTTGTCCTGAGGCTTGAAGGAAGTGACCTTGCCGGTCTGGCAAGGACCAATGTGGACACTGACTTCGGAAGCCATACCATAAGACAAACCAACATGATGGACACTCAAAGGGTCAAATTCTCAGTACGTTACAGCTTCAACGCCGCTCAGAGCAAATACCGCGGAACAGGAGCCGGAAGCGAAGAAAAGGCACGTATGTAACATAAACCATATTCTACAGCTATGGCAAAAACGAACATTTATCTGGATTCCAAGCCCCGTTATGAGATACTTGACGGTCTGAGGGGCGTGGCCGCCCTGATGGTGGTCCTCTTCCACATCTTCGAGACTTACAACACCCAGGGGCCAGCCTACCAGATCGTCAACCATGGTTACCTGGCTGTGGACTTCTTCTTCGTGCTGAGCGGATTCGTGGTGGGATACGCATACGATGACCGTTGGGATAGGATGACCACATGGGGATTCTTCAAAAGGAGACTGACAAGGCTCCATCCCATGGTCATAGCAGGTACAGTGGTAGGGGCTTCGCTCTTCTTCTTTTCAGGGGCGGCATTCCCGAAAACCCAGGAAGTCCTCCTGTGGCAGTTCCTGCTTTGCGTCGGAATGAGTCTGCTTCTGATCCCTTGCGGCAATTCTCTCGACATCCGTGGCTGGGGCGAACTGAACTCCTTGAACGGTCCGCAGTGGACACTCATGATGGAGTACATAGGGAACATACTCTATGCGTTCATCTTCAGGCATCTGCCGAAGGCTGCGCTCGCGATTCTCTGCCTTGCCAGCGCTTTCTTAACGCTCGATCTCACTTTAGGATGGGATGTATTCCATCTTCTGGATGAGCCGCACTACAACGTGATAGGAGGGTGGTCACTTGACCCTGACCAGATATACATCGCTTTCACCAGAATGCTGTACCCGTTCCTCTGCGGACTTCTCATTTCAAGGATACTCCCCTCACACCGCAGTGCTGAGAACCCCAGCGGATCCCCGATACATCTCAAGGGAGGTTTCTGGTGGTGCGCACTGCTGATAGTCGCTCTTCTGGCGATGCCTTGCATAGGCGGAAAACAAGGTGTGCCCGACGGACTGTACCAGGCAGCATGCATATTGCTTATCTTCCCTCTCATCGTACTTACAGGTGCGGGGTCAACTACGAAAGGAGCGAAAAGCACAGCGGTCTGCCGCTGGCTGGGAGACATCTCATACCCGATTTACATCACCCACTATCCACTAATATACATGCAGATGGGATGGGTGGCGGAGCACGGTGACTCCCCTCTTTGGCAGCACATTGCCGTGAATGCGGGGATTTTCACTATAGCGATTCTTCTGTCCTACGGGATCCATAAGGCATATGATTTGCCGGTAAGAGAGTGGCTCAAGGAGCACTGGCTCCATGCGGGCAAAAAGGCGGCGGTTTCGGCTGCTCAATAAAAGCAATAGCACATCATAAGATCCCCTAAAAAATGACACCTATGACAATAAGACTGGAACAACCGAAGGACTACAGGGAAGTCGAAAACCTCACCAGAGAATCGTTCTGGAACGTATACCGTCCGGGATGCACCGAGCACTACGTGCTGCACTGCTACAGGGAGAATCCCGACTTCATCCCGGAGCTGGATTTCGTAATGGAGGAGAACGGAAGGATAATAGGCCACGTGATGTTCTCCAAAGCGGAACTTCATCTTTCCGACGGGACTGTCCGTCCTTCATGGACTTTCGGGCCGATCTGCATACACCCTGACCTCAAGCGAAAGGGATACGGGCTGAAATTACTGGAGTTCGCTCTGGAGAAAGCCCGTCAAGCTGGAGTAGGTTTCCTGTGCATGGAGGGGAACATCGACTTCTACGGGAAAGCCGGTTTCGTGCTGGCGAGCTCCCTCGGGATCCATTATCACTCAGAGCCCAAGGAATCAGAAGTCCCCTACTTCCTGGCGCAGGAACTCGTTCCTGGATGGCTCGGCGGAATTGAAGCGACTTACTGTCCACCGAAAGGATACTTCGTGTCTGACGATGATCCTGAAGGCTTCGCCGAATTCGAGGCGTCATTCCCGAAGAAAGAGAAGGCATTCATGCCCGGCCAGCTTCCGCAGTTCTGTCAGAGTTGCGGCATGCCCCTCACTTGTGAAGATGATTGCGGAAAGGAAGAGGACGGAAGCGTCAACTATGACTACTGCAAGTACTGCTACCAGGGCGGGCATTTCACCAAAGAATGCACCATGGAAGAAATGATCGA
>JAEEGL012503908.1_pt1 | contig 13485 bp, 5 predicted proteins | sample 9134231 | NCBI WGS metagenome assembly JAEEGL01 (sample SAMN16246548, study PRJNA631951) | gut metagenome | biome: gut microbiome; feature: rumen; material: fiber-attached | host: Bos | place: Iran: Karaj | collected 2018-10
ATACAAACTGCCGGTGATCCGTCTGGACAAATCTACGCCCCGTGACGCAGTATGCAAGGTTTTTGAGAACGTCAATACCGGCGGCGTGGCATTGACTGTGTTTGAGCTGGTCACGGCGACCTTTGCAACTTATGAATTTGATCTCCGTGGGGACTGGGAGAAGTGCAGGGCTATAATATGGGGGAAAAATGAGCCCCTTAACACGGACGTAATGTATGGCGTTGATGAATCTGCTTTTCTGCAGGCAATCACTCTGTACAGCAGCTTTGTGAAGAAAGACCAGCATCCGGACACTGCACCTGCTGTTTCCTGTAAGAGAAAAGATATCCTTGACCTGCCTTTTGAACAATATACGGCAAACAAGCAGGCAGTACTGGATGGCTTCCGGATGGCGCGGAAGTTCTTGTTCAGCCAATATGTCTTCCGGCAGAGAGATCTTCCATACGCAACGCAGTTGATCCCGCTTGCGGCCATCTGCGCCGTGATCGGGCAGAGCGTCTTTGATAAGCCGAAAACCCAGGACGTCCTGACGCAGTGGTTCTGGTGCGGGATCATGGGTGAGATGTACGGCGGGGCCAATGAGACCCGATATGCGAATGATATCGATGACGTCGTTAAAGCGATCCGAGGGCAGGAGGTTGCTATCCGAACGATCAATGCATCGTTCTTCTCCGCAACACGGCTGCTTTCCCTTCAAACCCGAAACAGCGCTGCCTACAAAGGGATTATGGCACTCATCTACCGTGAGCAGAGCCGTGACTTCATGAAGGGCATCACAATGGATGTTGTGAAAAGCATGGACGAATCGCCGGACATCCATCACATTTTCCCGGAAGCCTATTGTGTAAACCGTTTTCCAAAGGAAAAATGGAATTCTATCGTCAATAAAACCCCGATCCTTCCTGCTTCCAATCGCTCGATTGGTGGCAGCGCACCTAGTACCTACTTAAAAAAGATCATGGCGGATGCAAATATCACCGAAGAACAGTTGAAGCTCCGAATTGAGTCTCACTTGATCAATTATGACGCTCTTTCAGCAGATGATTTTGAAACATACTTTGTTGACCGGGCAAGAAGATTGCTGTCCATTATTGAAAATGCTATGGGCAAAAAAGTTGCAGACAGAGGCTCTGAACAGACGATAAACGCATTCGGTACGAGTCTGATCTGAAACCGAAAGAAAAGGAGTTCGGATTATGATCCCTTCGGTTCTTGCCTCCCGTTTCAGGGACAGTTTGATTGAATATATGGATGCGTCGTACCCCGTCACGACGCCGCTTTTCCGTGGAAGCATCCGCAGATTTCTGGATCGGGAAAACAACTTCTTCCATGAGCCGTACATATCGGTCAAACTGCCATTCCGCGTAGCTGAGCACGGCAATGAGCGTTTTCGTGCTTTGAATCCGCCCTATGCCCCCCGCGTGCATCAGAACCGGGCTTACGACCGCCTGTGCGGCACGGATCCCGTCTCCACGTTGGTGGCAACCGGCACAGGCTCCGGCAAAACGGAGTGTTTCCAGTATCCGATCCTGGAATACTGCTATGCACATATTGGCGAGCCGGGTATTAAGGCCGTCATTATTTACCCCATGAACGCATTGGCTTCGGACCAGGCTGAGCGCATCGCCAAGCTTATTTACCGCAGCGAAGCCTTGCGGGGCAAGGTCACTGTCGGCATGTTCGTGGGCGGTTTTGGCAATAATGCCAGCAAGGTCATGCAGGAAAGCGCTGTTATAACGGACCATGAGACCATTTTGAACAGCCCACCGGACATCCTGATGACCAACTATAAGATGCTGGATTATCTACTTGTCCGGCCCGAAGATGCCCGCCTTTGGTCCGCAAACGAGACGACCGGCGCACTTCGGTTTATCGTCGTGGACGAGCTGCATACCTTTGACGGAGCGCAGGGTGCGGATCTCGCCTGCCTGGTCCGCCGCCTGAAGAGCCGTCTCAATATTCCAAGAGGAGACCTGTGCTGCATCGGCACCTCTGCCACCATGGGCGGCGGAGATTCAGCAGATACGTTGCTTGAGTATGCGGAAAAGATTTTCGATGAGCCCTTCGAGAATGATGCGGTCATCACGGAAGATCGTCTGACCGGCCACGAGTTTCTGGAGAACGTAGAGATAAACTGCTATCGGATACCAACTGAAGCTGAAGCAGATATCCTGCGTACTTTGGCAGAGAGCGAAGACGAGGAAGGATATCTGGATTGTTCCGTTCGAGTCTGGTTTGATGCAGTCGATCGGCCAGCAGATTTCTTTTCCTTCGAGGGAAGAGTCGAATTGGCAGACCGGCTGATGCACCACTCATTCTTCCAGAGCCTGATGGGTGTAATGGATGGGAGAATCCGCACCCCGTCAGAGATCATCGCACAGCTGACGCGGGTGTATCCCGAGATGATCGGGCAAGGAGCGGCAGCCATCGTGGACTCGATGCTGGCGCTCATCAGTCATGCCCGCGCAAAGGATAGCCTCGGAAATCCTGCACCTTTTCTGCAGGTTCAAATTCAGGTGTGGATGCGGGAACTGACCCGTGTCCTTGCAAAGGTGGACGGAGAGCAGTCAGACTTGCTTCTTGAGTCAGACCTGAATCGCAGGATCGCAGAGAAAGCGCATTATCTGCCGATCGTCAACTGTCATGATTGCGGCGCAACAGGCTGGAGCGGCTGCGAGGATGAGAGCGGGCGCGTCACAACTCGTGATCTCGGTGCCTTCTATAATCAGTATTTCAGCGAGGACAAGCACATCCGCATGATTTTCCCGCGATCTGAGGAGGAAAAGGCCGATTCCCGGGAGCATTCACCTTTCCGTTATTGTCCGGATTGTCAGAATATCCAGCTGGACCAGGGTTCAAGCAGATGTACGGCCTGCGGAAAGGAGACGATCCCGGTCTGGTACATTCGTCCGGACACTAAGCGCGGTAACTATCTTTGTCCATTCTGCGGCGGAGAACACAGCCTGATCTTGGTTGGTCTGCGCAGTGCCACTGCTATCAGTGCGGGCATATCACGTGTCTACGCTTCCCGTTTCAATGATGACAAGAAGCTCCTGGCCTTCAGCGATAACGTCCAGGACGCATCTCATCGTGCCAGCTTTTTCAATGCGCGCACCTGGCGTTCAACTTTCCGCATTGCCATGCAGCACTTCGTGGAAAACGGCGGCGAAGGGCTGTCCCTCAACCGGTTCGGACATGCAATGAACGAATACTGGCAGTCAAAAATGGACAACGGCACGTATGTCGACACATTTATTCCTTTCAATATGTCGGACGACCATGCCTATGAAGTACTGCAGAACACGGGAAAGTTCCCGAATGAAGCGGCAGAAAACGGCTTAGTGAACGATGTCACTCGCCGAGTCTATTTGGAGACCATTCTTGAATATGGCTGTCGGAGCCACATCGGCCGTACCTTGGAGCGGAGCGGCGCTTCCATGGCCGATGTTGACGGACGCGTGATTGAAGAGATTGCTGCGAACGTATTGCCTCGAATAGAAAACGAAGCCGGCATCCGCTATTTGATGACAAAGGAAAAACTGGTTGGCTTCCTCCGCTTGTGGGTAACACACATGCGGAAAAACGGGGCATTTGCTTTGCCGCAATATAAGAGCTTCGTGGAATCGGGCGGCAACGACTATGTGCTTTCTCCCCAGACCATCCCCTGGATGCCGGACGGTTTTATCACGCCGCTATTTGTGGCAGGTTTGAGCGAACGACGCGGCGGCAATTTTGAAATGCTGTCGAGCAAGTGCTGGTATACGATCAAGTTCCTACAGACTATTGGCAAAACCGCCCTGGAGGTTCCAGGATATGCCGATGCGGTCAATCTGATTATCGTCGAAGCCGAAAAAGCCGGTCTGCTTATCCGTATGGCAGGTCCCATGGATATGCCGGTGTTTGGCCTCAATCCGGAGCATTTCCACATCACGGCATCAGTCGGTCAGTTGCGATGCTCAAAGTGCGGTCAATTATTGTCCGTTCAGCGGGAAACCTCTGCTGACTGGTTTGGCGTCCCCTGTCACCGCAGGGATTGTGGTGGTTCCTATGTGCCGATGGAAGAAACTCAGGACGTCAGTTTCCGGATCTACAGCCAAGGAGATCCTGTCCGCATCCACGCCAAAGAACATACCGGTTTACTGAAGAGAGCCGACCGCGAAGCGCTGGAGGCAGCGTTCAAGCATAGCAAGGCAGATCATCGCAATTGGGATCCGAATCTGCTTTCCTGTACGCCGACGCTGGAGATGGGCATTGATATCGGTGATCTCTCCTCGGTAGTCCTGTGCCAGGTTCCTCCCGGACAGGCGCAGTACACCCAGCGCGTAGGCCGTGCAGGGCGTAAAGATGGAAACGCCTTCACGGTTACCGTTGCCAGTGCCAGGCAGCATGACCTGTATTTCTATCAGGAACCGACCGAGATGATCTCCGGTTCAGTTGAGCCTCCTTCGGTGCTGCTGGATGCGTCTGCTGTTCTGGAACGTCAGTTTATGGCCTTTTGCTTTGACTGCTGGATAAAGACAGGTGTTCCGGAAACTGCGGTGCCGGATGAGATCAAAACAATTCTGAGCCGCGTAGAACGTGCGGGCAAGGATGCAAAAAGCGGAGACGGCTTCCCCTATAGTCTCCTTTCCTATATGCATGGCAATTTGGCCAGGCTGGAGCGTCGCTTCGTATCAATGTTCGGAGACAGAATCACTGAGGACACCCGACAGCGTCTGCACTCTTTCGTTCTTGGAGAAGAGGATGAGAATCCGGAGCACAGGCTTCTTGCCCCCTTTGCTACGGCGTATGCAGAAAGAAATCGATTGCAGGAAGATATAAAGAAACTGAAGAAAGCAATCGCTGATTTGGACAAGCTCCCGAAAGACTCCTCATTTGAAGAACAAAAGAAAGAACTATACGAAGAGCGCAAAGCGCTCAGCAGCGTCGTGAGTAAGCTGGACGGGCGGAACACCTTCAACTTTCTGTCTGATGAAGGCGTTTTGCCGAACTACGCATTCCCTGAAGCCGGTATCACCCTGAAGGCTGTGCTGACGCGGAAAAAGCGTCCAGAAGAAGCCAAGAATCCTTATGACACGACCGACAAGGTCACATATGAGTACATGCGCGGTGCAGCCGTGGCTATTTCGGAATTCGCGCCAAATAACTCCTTCTATGCGGCAGGCCGGAAGCTGGAAATCAGCAGGATCGACGTAAAGACGTCTGAACCCGAGGTATGGAGGCTGTGCCCCAATTGCAGTTATGCGGCACAGGATTCTTCTCTCCACAACACGAGCACCTGCCCCCGATGCGGTTCTCCAGCCTGGGCAGATACAGATCAGAAATGCACAATGATCCGTCCGCGCGTCGTCTACTCAGACATGAGATATGAGTCTGCCCGGAGCGGAGATGAGAGTGACGACAGGACTTCCCGGTACTATACGCGGCAACTTCTTGTGGATGTGGATGAGGACAAAGACGTTCTTTATGGTTATCGTACAACCGAAGGTGACTTGCCCTTTGGCTACGATTTCGTTAAGAAGGCTACGTTAAGGGAAATCAATTTCGGTGAAAGCGACATTATGGGAAAGGCATTCCCGGTCGCAGGCATTAGCCAGCCACGTAAAGGCTTCACGGTTTGTCGGTATTGCGGCACAGTTCAGCGTGGAGCGAAATATCCTTCCCACGCACCAACCTGCAAAGCCAAACAGCAAGGAATCAAGGATGCCTTTGACACTTGCATGTTCCTTTACCGGGAGTTCACTTCTGAAGCGGTTCGGATTCTGATTCCCGCCATTAAGATGGAAGATGCAGTAAAAGTTGAATCTTTTGCAGCTGCTATTATGCTCGGCCTAAAAAAGAAATTCGGCAGTGTGGATCATCTTCGGTTCACCGTCATTGATGTTCCTGAACAGAATTCTGAAGTACGCAAGTCGTATATGGTCATCTATGATTCAGTACCTGGTGGTACGGGTTATCTGAAGCAGTTAACTGCCGATGAGAATGCCATGATGGATCTGTTCCAGCTTGCCCTTGAAGGCATGGAAAACTGTTCCTGTGCATCAGATGCGGATAAGGACGGCTGCTATCACTGCGTTTACGGTTACCGTCAATCCAACCATATCAATCAGATTTCCCGTCGAGTTGCCGTCGAGATGCTTAAGCAGATCCTGAGTGGTCGGAAGTCAATGGAGAAGATCCCGAACATCCGACAGATTTCGGTAAACACCTTGCTCGACAGTCTCCTGGAAGCGAAGTTCCTGGAAGCACTCTCAATCGCGAAGATCAATGGGAACGCTATAGAGATGAACAAGGCCGTCGTGGGAGGAAAAGAAGGGTATACGCTGACAATCGGGGAAAACCAATGGCGGCTGGAGCTCCAGGTACCATTATCCAGCGAACAGGGCGTTGTGGTTTCCTCCAAGCCGGACTTTGTGTTCTGGCCGCAGCGGAATCGTAATCGCTTGCCGGTGGCAGTATTTACTGACGGAAAAGCTTATCATATCGACATTGCCGGTGAGGATATCGAAAAGCGCATGGCAATTAGGGAGGGTCTTGGCTGGTCAGTTTGGTCTCTCACGTGGCAAGATGTCATGGAAAAGTTTGACCACAAGGAAGAATCCTCTGCCAAGGAGGTACTTTCGTCCATAAAATTACCCTCGGTCGATTTGACTGAACAGGTCCTCCAAAAGCATCATCTGAGCAGCTTTAGCTTGAAATCCTCCTTTGATCTGCTACTAGATTATCTTGCGGCTCCTGACGACCAATCTTTCCGTACCAGCGCCTCTGCAACTGCTCTGGGGATGCTGAAGCTGAAGGAATCCGGAAGCGATACATACATGGCAGAATGGCTCAAAGGCTATCATGTGTTGCCGGAATTGAGATGGACTGTACCCATTCCGGTTTTCAAAAAAGCATTGATTGGTATTTTCGAGCCAGTGCCAGGCCTTCGTGCGTATGCTTGTCTGCCGGCTGACGGCGTAAAGGGTGCCAAAGACCCCGAGGGGAAACCGGTCCGCATTTATGACGAGACCAAAGCAACGGTTGTTGTCATTCTTGATGATCAGTTACCGGAAAAGGACTTGATTCCCGCTTGGAGAGGGTTCCTTTACATCGGCAATATTCTTCAGTTTGTTCCCAAATCCCTTCTGGCTGCAAGCAGCGGATTAGTTGCCGACAAATATGAGAAACTGATAGATGATGGACCGGTGCCATCCGATGTGGTTACGATTGACCCCAAATGGAAAGATATCGTTGAGGGGCTTTTCGATCAGGATGTAATTGAGTTGGCAAAAAAGCTTCGTGATAATGGGATCCCAGCTCCGACTGAAGGGCTTTACTCAGAAGACGATGATTCCCCAATGTCTGAATTCCAATGGGATGAAAAGAAGGTGCTCGTTCAGACAGCAGAAGAATCTACCTACAGGGATTATCTTCTTAAACAAGGCTGGAAGGTTTTTGGCCCGGACTATGACAGCGTTTCCGCTGCACTGAAGGAGGAATAAGCAATGCAAAAAGCGACTGTTGCGATTTCCCAAGATTTTTTCAATTCCTTCGCTGCGCTCCCGAAGAATAAACAGAACAAGGTTATGGAGTTTTTATCCAAGTTTCGATCCAATCCTGAAGCGAAGGGTTTCAACTATGAGAAGATTAAGCAGGCATCTGATCCGAACATGCGCTCGGTCAGGATCGACGATACCTATCGGGCTATTCTGATTCATGAGGATAGCGCAAACGTGTATCTCCTTTTGTGGGTGGATCATCACGACGAAGCCTATGAATGGGCAGCAAAGAAGCGGTGCGTCCTAAACCATACGACCGGCAGCATTCAAGTCTATGAAGCTCAAGCGGTAACAGAGGTTCAGGAAGATACTTCACTTCAGGAAGAAACACCACTCTTTAAAGCGGTTGCTGATGATCTGCTCGGAAAACTTGGTGTGCCAGATGATCTTTTGGCATATGTACGGACTTTGACGGAGTCGAACTTCGCCAGCGCAAAAAAGATGCTTCCAAGAGACGCTTATGAAGCGCTCGATTATGTCAGGGTTGGCCTTGACCCGAAGGAAGTAATCTCCGAGTTGTATGGAGAAACAACGGCAGAGAACTCCGGCAATATGGCTTCCGCTCTTCAGAATCCAATCACCAAGATGCAGTTCTATGTGGCTGAAGGCGAAGAGGATCTGAAAGCCATGATGAATGCGCCTCTCGAAATGTGGCGTGTTTATCTTCATCCGTCTCAACGAAGGATTGTTGCCAAAGACTATAGCGGTCCAGCCCGGATCTTGGGAGGAGCCGGCACCGGAAAGACCGTTGTTGCAATGCATCGGGCTAAGGTGTTAGCTTCACATTGCTTAGGCAGCGAAAAGATCCTGTTTACCACATTTACCGAAAACTTGGCTGCTGATATTCAAGAAAACCTTCGCAAAATATGTACTCCAGACGTTATGAAACATATTGAAGTAGTTCACCTTGATCAATGGGTCAACCGCTATCTTCGTGCCCACGATTATCCGTATTCCATCGTATATGGAGACCAGATTGAGGATATGTGGAAGAAAGCTGTATCCTTGACCGGGGAGGACTTTGATCTTCCTGATGATTTCTTCCAAGAAGAATGGGAAGCAGTCGTGCAGGCACAAAACATTCAGAGTTTGGCAGAGTATGTCATGGCTGCACGTCCTGGTCGAGGGATCCGACTTGACAGGAAACGCCGCATACTCGTTTGGAAGGTGTTTGAAGAGTATCGTGCGATTATGGATGCGGAAAAAGTATGCGATTCTGCTTGCGCGATGAATGAGTGTGCACAGTTGATTTCATCCGGTCCAGAAGTCCGGTTGTATTCCTCTGTTATCGTGGATGAAGGTCAGGATTTCGGTTCAAGCGCTTACAGATTACTCCGCACAATCGCTGGAAGTGAACACAAAAATGACCTGTTTATCGTTGGTGATGCGCACCAGAGAATTTATAAAAACAAAGTGATTCTCTCCCGGTGCGGAATCAATGTCAGAGGCCGTTCAGGCAAACTGCGCATGAATTACCGTACTACGGAAGAGATACGCCGAAGGGCTATGAATGTACTCACAGGGCTGTCCTTCGATGACCTTGACGACGGAACTGATGACGGGAAGGGGTACATTTCCGTAAGCCACGGCGATCAGCCAACCGTTATGACCTATTCTTCTCAGGATCAAGAAGCTGCAGAGCTCATCAAAACGATCAAAGAACAAACCGAAGCAGGATTAGACCCGAGAGAAATCTGCGTTGTTGCGAGAACGAATGCACTTATTGATGATTATAAGAAGTACTTGCTCTCCGCCGGGATAGATTGTTTTGAAGTCAAACGTAAGCAGGCGGATGACCGAGGCCGGATGGGTGTTCGGTTGGCGACCATGCACCGTGTCAAGGGGCTGGAATTCACGCTGGTGTTTATAGTCGCAGCGAACAAAAACTTTGTCCCGTTGAAATCCGCAGTGAACAGAGCAGATCCCACAGAGCGAGAAGCGGCTTTGAACAGAGAACGATGCTTGTTGTATGTTGCGATGACTCGAGCCAAGAAGATGGTTAGGATCTCATCGTATGGTAGTGTTTCTGATTTCTTAGGATAGACCAATAGGTTGATACAGCAAAGGTACCAACACGATGGCGGGTATGTATAGCATTTCGGCAGGTTTCTTGCGAAAATGTACTTGGAGGTAGAATGAGAACACTTGATGAAAACGGTATTCGGGCGGCGTTCGCCGAACATCTAAAAACGTACCTTGATTACTCAGAAGCAGAAGTCGTCGAAGCTGTTTCAGATTTTCCAGATCGATATAATCTCCCATATGTTGATGAAGAGTATATCGGGGAGGAAATCATAAACGGTGTTGAGTACGAGAAGAATGTGTGTACCACGGATTTCCAAAAATGCGGTATTGATGGTATTCCGGAATTTCAATTTTACGCATGCTATGCACTTGAGGATATTCCGAATCATTATGTGAGCGAGTATATGGATGCACGGAAACTCTATCAAATAGACGACAGTTAACTAGGAGGAACTAATATGGCACGCCAAGGGAAACTCCATAGCTCCCCGTTCCATGTTGAAACAGTACAGTATATGTACGCAATTGAACACGAAAATGAGAGTGAATATGTTCCTTCTTCTGAACCCGTATGTGCATTTCACAATCGTGTAAAGAGACGATGTGAGAAATGGAATTCCGGTTATCCGCAATGTGAAAGCCATAGATGCCGTTACTTAAACCCTTCAACGCGCAGGCACGCTGTGTGTTCTGATTGCGCTTTTTGTTATTGTGATAAATGCTTTCATCAAAAAGCGCCAGTCAACCTTTCTCCAGAACCCGAAGAAGGGTCGTTTTGTTATTTCTTCTGTTCAGAACACAAACAGCCAAACAAATTTAGATATGTCAGGAAAAACTGCGAACGGCTTGTGATCTCTCAAAAAATGAAGGCATGCCGGACCGCCATCAAATCGAAGAAAAAGTACATTAAGCAAGCAGATATAGAACTTGATCAAGAGACTACCCCCAAAGATACAAGAGAATACCTGCAAGCTAAATGTAGTCGGTTTAATGAAGAGATCACAGTGCTCACAGAGCAACTTGCACGACTTGAAACGAGAGTCAATAAACTTGGCGGCTATATAACACGATTACCATGGTCAGAAAGCACATGAAAGGCCTGTGGTTAAAACCCATTCATAGCCTCCTGCGATGCAAAACGTGCTTGTTTTACCTCGTCGTTTAATCGCGAAAGTGGCGGCAGGATAATCTCCATTAACAACTGATTCAGTTCGGAGGTAATGTGCTTTGGCACGACCATTCAGCAACACTGATGCAAATCGGATTATCGAAAGTCATCAGACGCTTATTAAGAGACTTGATGCCGTTGAAGACAAGCTTAAGGCTTACAGGACTGGCATCGAGAAAGCGTCTGACGCTTTTGTTGCCCAGGAAGTATTAAAACTACTGAGAGATATTCCGATCGAAGAAATCAATCGAGGCGGACGCGGTTATAGGGTAAAAGCCCTAAGAGAACACGGTTATCAAACTATTGCAGATATAGCTTCTGCATCGGTTTTTTCTATTGCGTCCGTACATGGTATAAGTGAGGACACTGCTTATTCTATCAGACGCATTGTCAATGACATAACCGCAAAAGCTCGCCAGGGTGTGAAAGTCCGGCTCAGTCTTGATAACAAAACTCGCGAAGCCACTACACTGATCGAAGCACTCTGCCGCCTTAAAAAATGTCAGCCGATTGCGGCTGACTGCAATGCTCTCATTTCAAGCAACAGGACAAATATCAAGTATGCCATTGAGGATCTTGCTGCCGTTTCAGGTGGTATGAAATGGCTGTTCGCATCAAAGGCAAAGAAACAGAAGGCAAGTGACGCCTTCGAATACCTTAATAGCCAAAGAAACGGGGCTTACGGACATGAAGCTAATAAGCTGCTCTCAGCCCTGGATTCAATAAGCCGTATCAGTGGAAGCGACGCTTGGAAGGACTTCTCTGCTGATTCTATTCGGTACTTTAACCTTCTTGAGGATATCGTTCCCGGCATTCTTGGCAATGACGATGCAGTATATGGTTTGCCGGAGGATCTGGCCCGTGAAATCCAAGAAGAATGTTTTTTCCCCGACGGATTGCTCTGTGTGCTTCGTAGATACCAGGAGTGGGGCGTAAAGTATATTCTTCATCAGGAGCGGGTTTTACTCGGCGATGAAATGGGCCTTGGCAAAACCGTCCAAGCAATCGCGACGATGGTGTCCCTGCGCAATACTGGCGGAACCCATTTCGTGGTCGTATGCCCAGCCAGTGTCCTTACGAACTGGATTCGGGAAATCCGAAAGATGAGCAAGCTCAGTGTTACCAAAGTCCACGGAGCAGGACGTAGCGCAGCGCTTCAATCCTGGCTAAAAACAGGCGGTGTCGCAGTAACGACCTACGAAACCACCGCATACTTCAAGGTGCCAGATGATTTCAAGTATGCAGAGTTGGTTGTCGACGAGGCTCATTATATTAAGAATCCGGAAGCACGGAGGTCAATCAACGTCAAGAAGCTTTCCGAACATACGGATAGATTGCTGCTTATGACCGGCACCGCACTGGAAAACAAAGTCGATGAAATGATAGCGCTGATTCGGATACTCCAGCCGCGAATCGCGATGCAAGTCCAAGGCATGGCGTTCATGGCTTCAGCTCCCCAGTTTCGAAAAGCCGTCGCTCCTGTATACTACCGGAGGAAACGGGAAGATGTCTTGACAGAACTTCCAGAGCTTATCGAGAGCAAAGAGTGGTGTACGATGAGCCGTTATGAAGAGGCAGTTTATGAGCACTCCATTCTGACTAAGAATTATGCTGACGCCAGGCGTGTGTCTTGGAATATCGACGATCTAAAGAACTCATCCAAAGCGACCAGGCTCCTAGAACTGGTTGAGGAGGCGAAATCGGACGGGAGAAAAGTAATTGTATTTTCCTTTTTCCTCGATACGATAAGAAAAGTAGCGATGCTTCTGGGCGATCGCTGTACGAACCCAATTAACGGCTCTGTTCCGCCCCAGCGTCGGCAAGAAATCATAGATGAATTCGATAGTGCCCCTGCAGGGACTGTCCTCGTTGCTCAGATCCAGTCAGGTGGTACCGGCCTCAACATCCAATCGGCTAGTGTTGTAATCATCTGTGAACCACAATTCAAACCTTCCACTGAGAACCAAGCCATCTCCCGCGCATATCGCATGGGGCAAACGAGAAATGTCCTGGTGTACCGCCTCCTTTGCGAGAATACCGTGGATGAACGGATTACCTCCCTGCTTGAATCTAAACAGGCAATCTTTGACGCCTTTGCCGATGAATCCGTTGCGGCAGCGGAAAGCTTCGAATTGGATGAGAAGACATTTGGGAACATTATCAAAGAGGAAATTGACAGGATAAATGCAAAGCATGGTCGAACTGGTATAGCAAATGACGCAGCAAATCAAGCGAATGCCCAAGCAAGTGTAAGCCAGAATACAACCTGAAAGCGTGGCTGTGTATTATGAAACTGATTCATTTATCCGATCTTCACCTTGGCAAGCGGTTAAACGAATTCAACCTGCTTGAGGATCAGGAGTATATCCTGAAAAGGATTGTAGGCATTATCGACAATGAGAAGCCGATTGCTGTTATCATCGCCGGAGATATCTACGACAAAGCCATTCCCTCGGCGGAAGCGGTGAAGCTCTTCGACGACTTCCTTTACAGCCTCGCGAAACGTGGGCTCCAAGTCTTTGCCATCAGCGGGAACCATGACTCGCCAGAGAGGATCGCATTTGCTTCCCGGATCATCGACGACAGCGGCATACATCTGTCCCCGGTCTACGACGGCAAGGTAACGCCGGTAACGCTGACGGACGCATGGGGACCGGTGAGCTTCTACATGCTGCCGTTCCTCAAGCCGACCCATGTCAGGCGCTACTATCCTGATGAGGAGATCGCCACCTATACGGACGCACTTCGTAT
>JAEEGL013945297.1_pt1 | contig 13485 bp, 13 predicted proteins | sample 9134231 | NCBI WGS metagenome assembly JAEEGL01 (sample SAMN16246548, study PRJNA631951) | gut metagenome | biome: gut microbiome; feature: rumen; material: fiber-attached | host: Bos | place: Iran: Karaj | collected 2018-10
AAGACGGCGGGAACGCAGACGTCGGCGCAGACAACTGGTACGGCGGGCGTTCAGACGGGCGGATCTTCCGGCGAAAAGTCCGGTACGCAGACTTCCGACACCTCAGGCACGCAGACAGGCACGCAGACCGGCACGCAGACCGGAACTCAGACTGGGACTCAGACCGGAACTCAGACCGGAACTCAGACTGGGACTCAGACGGGCGATACGTCGGGGTCTTCCTCGGGCGCTTCGTCGGGCGGCACTTCGGCAGGGACCTCTTCGGGTACGTCCTCCGGAACTTCTGTCCCGGCCGACGCCGACATAGAAACGCTCATTGCGGGTTATTTCTACGACGAGGCGATAGCCAAGCTCAAAACTCAGAACACTCAGGCGGCAAAGGACAGGATAGCGGAGGTAGAAAAACTCAAATCTAAGCTCGTCAAATATTCCGGAAAGGTATATCACGTATTCTTCCACAGCCTTATAATAGACACCTCCCTCGCCTTCGACAACAAGGGACATTTGGCGGAAGGCTACAACATGTGGATGACCACTGTGTCGGAGTTTAAAAAGATGCTGCCCCTTTTCCTTGAAAACGGTTTCGTGCTTTACGACATAACCGAGACCTGCGAGATCAAGGACGGCAAGATGACCGAAAAGGACATTTATCTGCCGGCGGGCAAAAAGCCTCTCGTCATCTCGATCGACGACGTAAACTATTACGACTATATGAAGGGCGACGGCTTTGCCGAGAGGCTCGACGTCGACAGCAGCGGGAACGTGGTCACCATAGTCAACGGCGAGGCGACCTATGACGGCGACGTCATGCCGATCCTCGACGCCTTCGTCAGAGAGCATCCCGAGTTCTCCTTCAGAGGAGCGAAGGGCATAGTGGCGACAACGGGATACGCCGGAGCCTTCGGCTACCGCATAACCGACCTCGAGCTTTATTCGCCGGCCGATCAGAAATACATGCTCGATAAGGTCACCGAGGTCGCGAACGCTTTAAGAGCCACGGGCTGGCAGATAGCCAACCACAGCTACACGCACAATCAGTATTGGAACACCAAGTCGATAACGATGACTCAGCTCAAATACGACACGGGACGCTGGGTAAACGAGATAATGCCTTACGTCGGCAAGACCAATATCTTCATATCTCCCTTCGGAGTGGCTTTCGATCAGAACGATGAAAGATATCGGTATTTACTGAGCCTCGGCTTCAACATTTACTGCCCGGTCGGCGCCGGCATGAACACCCATTATTACAGCGACAATATGACGCAGGAAAGGCTCAATCTCGACGGATATACCATGATAAAGCAGCCGCAGCGCGTTTCGAAGTATTTCTTCGATCCGGCGCTCGTGCTCGACCCCTCGCGTCCTCCGCTCAACTGACGTAAAGGCCCGTTCCGTATAATCTTTTTTGGGGTAAGGTGACAGTATCGTGAAAAAGATGCTCTTTATCGTCAACACTCACGCGGGCAGAAGGATGATCGTTCCCGCTTTGGCGGAGGTGATCTCCATGTTCAACGCGGGAGGCTACGAGACTACCGTCTATATCACGCAGAAGGCGGGAGACGTGCCCGTGCTCGTCGAAAGCGACGCATATAAATACGACGCCATCGTCTGCGCCGGCGGCGACGGAACGCTGAACGAAGCGGTCCGCGGACTGATGCACTGTGAAAAACGGCCGCCCCTCGGTTTTATCCCCGCGGGCACGAACAACGACGCCGTGGCAAATCTCGGACTGCCGAGAAAGATAACCGACGCGGCAAAGGTAATAGTCGACGGCTTTTATAAGCCGATAGACATAGGTCAGTTCAACGACATGTATTTCGACTACATTGCCGCCTTCGGAAACCTTATAGAGGCTTCCTTCGCAACGCCGAGAGAGGCAAAAAACGCAGTCGGCGGTCTGGCATACGTTATGAGCGTTTTAAAGCTCCTGCCCTCCGTAAAGCCCTTCAGGGTCCGCGCCGAGTATGACGACGGTCAGGTGTTCGACGACGATATACTTATAGGCATGACGAGCAACGGCAAATACATGGCGAGCATATCCCTCGGCGAACAGCTCGACGCCTCGATCGACGACGGACTTATGGAGCTCATCTTCATAAAAAAGGTAAAGGACGTCATCTCCCTTCAGAACCTGCTCGAATCCTACGCCGTCGGCGAGGCGGCGGAGAGCGACGGCATCTTCTGGCGCAGGGTCAGAAAGGTCAGGATACAGACGGATGAGGCCATGTCCTGGACTCTCGACGGCGAATACGGTGGGACGTATAAGACGGTGAACATAATAAACCATATGCATGCGGTCAATATTTTTGTGCCGCAGAACAAAAATAAATGAAAGCTTTTTCATTAAAACCTAAAAAAGGCGACCTTGCGGCCGTCTTTTTCGTGTTTATCTGCGTCGCCGCCTTTTTCATTCCCAAGCTTTTTGCAAAGGACGAAAGCGCGGTCGCCGTCGTTTCGGTGAACGGGAAGGAGATAGCGAGACTCGATCTGTCAAAGGATACCGTTATGACCGTGTCGGAAAGCTACACGGCGGAGATATGCGTCGAGGGAGGACAGGTCTTCATAAGAGAATCCGACTGTCCGGGCGGAGACTGCGTCAGGACGGGAAAGATAGGGAAAAAGGGACAGAGCATAGTCTGTCTGCCGAATAAGCTCACCGTGCGAATAGAGGGCGGAGAGCTCGACGCCGTGATAGGGTGAAGCGTATGGGTAAGATAAAAAAGCTCGTTCTTCTGGGTGTCCTTACCTCTTTGGCGCTGGCGCTGTCCTACGTCGAAAGATTCATCCCGCTGGGACTGGTCATACCCGTGCCGGGTATAAAGCTCGGCCTTGCGAACATAGTTACCGTAGCCGTCCTTTACATGTTCGGGCCGCTGCCCGCGCTTGCCGTCGCCGTCGTCCGCTGCGTGCTCGGCTCCTTTTTCGGCGGGTCGGTGTCCGCGCTTATGTTCTCTCTTTCGGGGGCTCTGCTTTCGTGGGCGGCGATGAGCGCCGCCGCCTCCGCAAAGGTCTTTTCGGTGTTCGGCATAAGCGTCTGGGGCGCCGCTTTCCACAACGTGGGGCAGATCTGCGCCGCGGCGCTCGTCATGGGCGGAGCCGTCGTCTATTATCTGCCCTATCTGCTTGCGGTATCTCTGCTTACGGGATTTATTACCGGAGCGATCTCCGCAGGGGTCCTTTCAAGGCTCAGACACGTATTTTAGAAAGAGTATCCCCGATCCTGCCGTGGATGACCAGCGACGCGCGGGCGTCCGCGTGAGTCTCCTCCTTGTTTATGACGACAATATCGTCGCCCTCGAAATAATCTATAAGACCCGCCGCCGGATATACGGCGAGGGAAGTTCCGCCGATCAGAAGAAGATCGGCGTTTCTTATTGCCCCGACGGCTCCTCTTATTACCCTTTCGTCAAGAGGCTCCTCGTAAAGCACGACGTCGGGCTTTATAATGCCGCCGCAGGAACAGGTCGGAACGCCGTCGCTTTCCTTTATTTTTGAAACGGGAAAGCTCTTCCCGCACTTCATGCAGTAATTGCGGAGGACCGAGCCGTGAAGCTCGAAAACGGTTTTCGAGCCGGCGAGCTGGTGCAGGCCGTCTATGTTCTGAGTCACGACGGCGCGCAGCTTCCCGGCTTTTTCTAGCTCCGCGAGCTTTTTGTGCGCGGCGTTCGGACGGACGCCCTCGTAAAGCATCTTGTCGCGGTAAAAACGGAAAAACTCTTCGGGCCGGCGCATAAAGAAGGAATGGCTCAGGATCGTTTCGGGGGGATAATCGTATTTCTGATTATACAGACCGTCTACCGAGCGGAAATCGGGTATGCCGCTTTCGGTCGAGACGCCCGCGCCGCCGAAGAAAACGATGCTTTTGCTTTTATCTATAAGCTTCTGAAGTTCCATGAACACACCTCCTATTTTTTTCATTATAGCATATAAATACTTCCGGGAGGAGGTATTCGTATGAGCTTTTTTGAGAGACTGACCGATTTTTTGTGGGGGATGCCGATGACGGCGCTCTTTGTCGCGGCGGGGACCGTCCTTTCGGTAAAAAGCCGTTTTTTTCAGGTAAGGAAGCTTTGGACTATAATAAAAAGTCCCTTTTCAAAGGACAAAGCTCCCGCAAAGGGGCAGATGTCGAGCTTTCAGGCGGCGGCAGCGGCGATCGGCGGATCGGTGGGCGTCGCCAATATATCGGGCGTGGGGACGGCGATCGTCACGGGAGGCCCGGGCGCTCTTTTCTGGATGCTCGCGGCGTCTTTTTTCGGCATGATAATTAAGACGGCGGAGGTGACGCTGGCCTCCTTTTACCGGGTCCGTGAAAACGGGAAGGTATGGGGAGGACCGACCTATTATATACAGCGCTTTCTGGGAGAGGAAAGACATTTCAAGGGCTGGAGGATACTCGCGGCGGCATTCGGCGGCGGCATTTTCGTCAGCTTCTTTTTAAACGTGCAGAATTACGCCGTGTCGGAGGCGATAGGCACCACCTTCAACGTGCCGTTTATGATCCCGTCGCTTTTTCTGGCGGCGGTCTCCTATATGATGATCTCGGGAGGGCTTTCTTCGATCGGGCGTATATCATCATATTTCGTGCCCTTCATGTGCCTTTTTTATATCGCCTGCGTGGGCGCGGTGCTTTTTAAGAACGCGGAAAACCTCCTTCCTTCTTTGAAGCTCGTTTTTTCCGACGCCTTTTCTTTCCGCGCGGCGGCAGGCGGGGCGGCGGGCTCCGCCGTGCGCATAGGTTTTGCAAGAGCGGTCTATTCCAACGAGGCGGGCTGGGGCACCTCGCCCATGCTCCATGCCACGGCGGAGGTCTCCCATCCGGTCAGGCAGGGGATACTCGGAGCCTTCGAGGTCTTTGCCGACACGGCGGTCGTATGCACGGCGACGGCTCTGCTCGTCATATGCACGGGAGCTTTCAAAAGCGGCGTTTGCGGAGCGGAGCTTGCCCTGTCGGCGATAGAAGGGAGCCTGGGACCCTTTGCGAGGATCGTCGTCGCGCTGTCGGTATTCCTGTTCGGGCTTTCGAGCGCCGTCGGCTGGTATGCTTATTACGTGACGCTGGTGAATCACGCGGTAAAGAACGTGAGACTCAAAAAGCTGATACTCGGGTGCGTCATGCTCCTTTCTCCGCTTTTCGGGGTGCTGCTCACCTTTTTCACGGAGAGATCGGGAGGCGGGTCGAGGCTCGTTTGGGCAATAGCCGATTTTTCCGCCGTTATACCGACTGCGGTGAATCTGTCGGTGCTTTTGTGCATGAGAAAGACGTTTGCAAGGCTCGTATCCGATTATGAATGTAAAAACGAAGAAAGAAAAGAATGAAACCTACGGTATACAAGCTTGTTTTTTCTTAAAGAGCGGAGTATAATATAGAAAAAACAAGGAGGGAAAAATATGCAATCTATCAAAAAGTATATCGCTGAATGTATCGGTACTTTCGTTCTCGTGTTCTTCGCCTGCGGAACTGCCGCCATGGTCGGATGCGACGCAGCGAACGGAGCGGGATATCTTATCACCGCCCTCGCCTTCGGTCTCGTCATCGTGGCAATGGCTTATTCCATAGGCAATATCTCCGGCTGCCATATCAACCCCGCGGTCTCCATCGCGATGCTGATAAGCGGCAAAATGAACGTCAAGGATTTCATCGGTTACGTTGTCGCCCAGTTCGTCGGCGCGACGGCGGGCGCAGCTCTGCTTCTGGTTTTTGCCGGCAAGGACAGCGGACTCGGTGCGAACGCGCTTTTCGAGGGCGACGTACTTAAGTCCCTTATAATCGAGATCATCCTGACCTTCGTCTTCGTCATCGCCATCCTGGGCGTGACCTCCAAGGAGGAAAACGGCAAGGTCGCAGGTCTTGTGATCGGCCTGTCGCTGACGCTCGTCCACCTGCTCGGCATCTCCTTCACGGGCACCTCCGTCAACCCCGCGAGAAGCTTCGGACCCGCGATCTTCGCTGGCGGCGACGCTCTTTCCGGACTGTGGGTCTTCATAGTCGCTCCGCTGATCGGCGGCGCGCTTGCGGCAGTCGTCTATAAGGCGCTCGGGAGCAAAAAATAATGGCGAATCCCGTATTTACCATAGAGCTTGAAAAGGGCGGAAAGATAACGGGAGAGCTTTATCCCGACAAGGCGCCCCAGAGCGTTGCGAACTTCGTCGAGCTCGCGCAGGCGGGCTTTTACGACGGGCTCATCTTCCACAGATGCATAAGCGGCTTCATGATCCAGGGCGGGTGCCCCGAGGGTACCGGCATGGGCGGACCCGGATACTGCATCAAGGGAGAGTTCCGCTCCAACGGCTTCAAAAACGATCTCAAGCACAAAAGAGGCGTCTTGAGCATGGCTCGCGCGGGACATCCGAACAGCGGAGGGAGCCAGTTCTTCATCATGCATGCCGACGCGCCTTATCTTGACGGCGATTACGCCGCCTTCGGCGCCGTCACGTCTGGCATGGAAGAGGTCGACAAGATAGCGGGAACGCCCTGCGACCGCAACGACAGACCTTATGAGGATCAGAAGATAAAGAGCATAAGAGTCGATCTTAACGGCGCGGAGCTCCAGAAGCTCACAAAGCTGCCCGATCCTTACGGCAGATACTGAATCACGTTAAAAAAGGCTTGAAACGGAAACGTTTCAAGCCTTTTTATTTTTGCGCCTTTATTTGCCGCGTTTTTTTACCGGTATCCATATCGCGCTGTGATAATCGGGATCGGTGCTCATCCCTTTAAGATCGTACCATTCGACGTTGGCGTTGCCGCGAAGCTCGTAATCGGGATCATTCGGCAGCCATTCGCGGAAGATACGGGTGTTGAGATCCTGGAGCGTTTTCGGGATGGGGCCGATGCAGTCGAATACCGCCCAGTCGCCGCGCGGGAACTCGTATACGGTCATGCCCTCGGGGATCTCTCCGCCCGTGTATCTGCCCGCGATGAGATAGCGGAACCTGCCGCCGCCTATATCGTCGATGCATACGCCGAACTCGCCTATGCAGTTGTCCGCGACGGCCTTTTTAAACGGGCTTGACGGCTCCTTTTCGGAGTCGACGCCGCTCATATACTTTTTGAATATCTCGTCCCAGAACTCCGGTATCCCGCTGTGCGCCGTTTCATAGCCGAACTCTTTCTGAAAGCCGATGAGCTTTAAGGGGAGCATTGCCGTGATCTTGTGATCCATCCGATGACCTCCTTGCTTTGTTTTGTCCGGACCGTTATTGCCCGGAGGCAGGTAAGGCTGCCGTCAAACGCTGCCGTTCCCCGTTTTTTCCGCATTGCCTTCGCGCAGCTCGGCGCCGTAGCGGCAGAAGAGCGACAGCACGATCATCGAAACGCCGAGAGCGACCGAGCCGTAACCGTCAAAGGAGAGATCTTCTATCCCGGGGCAGAGGATACGCGCGACGGCGACGCCTATAGAGCAGATTATCGCCGTTCCGAGGGGGATGGCGACGGTGAGTATGCCGAGGCGTAAAAGCTCCTTAGCTCCGCGCAGGGTAAAGGGGGTCCCGTCGTCGAGCTCGTTTTTGAAATAGGTCTCGGCGAATCTGCAAAGGACGGCTTCTCCCGCGCAGAAGAGAATGCCGGCCGCCGTCGCGGCGTAAATTGAAGGCAGACCCATGCCGGACTCCTCCTCTATGATGCCGTGGAGCGTGACGCCGCCGAAGCTGAGCGCCTGCGCGCCGACGATCAGTCCTATTATGCCTACAATGCAGCCGCAGAAGCCTATTATGCAGAAGATAAAGCCGATCTTGCTCAAAACTTTTCCGATCTTTGCCAGAGTCTGTATGGTTTTCAGAGATTTCATTTTTACGTTCCTTTCGGCGGTTATTAAAACATCTTTGAAAAAGGACCGTCCGTCCGCATATCATACGAACGAACGGTCCGTTTTAAAGCTTGTTCTAAGATGCTTTTACTTGATGAGATTCCACTCGAAGCCGTTTACCTTGTTGTCCTTGCCGAACTCTATCGAGATCGACTCTCTTCCGGTATCCTGCGCGTAGATGCGGTAGGAACCGAGATAGAGACGGTATTCGAGGTAAGCGTAGGTCTGACCCTTCTTGAGCTCCCATGCGCCGTATACGCGCTGTTCCTTCCACTGCTGGAGCTTGGTGCTCGCGGTGGGCATCTTCTTGAATACTTCGTCGATGGTGTCGCCGAGCTTTATGGCTCTGGGGAACTCGTCCTCGCAGGTCTCGTCCGCGACGACGGAGGTGAGATAGTAGCTGCCGTTGTGCTCAAGGCCGTAATCGTTCGCAGAGGTGGAAGCCGAATCGACGAGAGTGAAGGTGTAGGTGTAAGCGCCCTTCGTCGCCGTCTTTGCGCGCGTGCCCTGCTCGACGTTATCGAACTTGCCGATCTTCTTCTCGACCTCGTCCTGGGTCATGCCCAGCTTGACGCCGCTTGCGAGATGCATCTCGTCAGAGGCGATGGCGGTCGAAGAATCGTAAGTGTCGGTCCATTTGAAGGGACCGGAGGGGATGACGCTGGGAATGTCGGTGGTGCCGCCGGTCGTTCCGCCCGTGGTGCCTCCGGTGGTGCCGCCGGTCGTTCCGCCCGTGGTGCCTCCTGTGCTGCCTCCGGTCGATCCGCCGGTCGTGCCTCCGGTGGTGCCTCCGGACGTGCCGGACGTTGTGTCTTCCTCATATACCGACTGCGCGTAAAGCGTATAAGTGTTGCCCTCGCGCACTATGTATCTGCCGCCTATGAAAGCGTAGCCGTCGCTGTCCACGACGAGATTGCCTTTATAGTTTACGAGCGCTTTTCCGCTGAGGAACCAGACCGTGTCGGAAAGAGGCTTTTTGCAGAGATTCGAATAATCCATGTTGCTGTCTATGACGGCAAGAGAGACTTCACCGATAGATTTGATCTTGAAATCGGTGTTCGCGAGCTTGGGAGCCGATTCGATAAAGTTGATTATAAGCTTTTTGGCTATCTCGGTTATTGCAAGCTCACCCGTTTTATCGGTATATGAGACCGATCCCGTTATGTCGTAAAGTGCGGTCACCTTGTCTTTTGAGGAGGTTCCCGCCGTTCCCGATGCGGCAGGCTTTTTGGTAAGTGCCACGATAGCGCAGATCAAAGCCGCGACAAACAAAGTCAGAGCAAGAACGGTAAGAATTATTCTTCTCGTTTTGCTGCTGAAAAGAGAATTAAAAAATCCTTTCATATGATTACCTCCCCGATATATCCGTTTCCTATCTTATATAGTATGATAAAAGGCGTGTGTTTGTCAAGCCACACAATATATATTTATATATCTTTTATAAAAGAGTCAGTCCGCGTAGTTTTTGAAATAGTTCTGGACGAGCACGATGGGGGTGCCCTTGTCGCCGCTCCCGCTGGTCAGATCGCACAGAGAGCCGATAAGATCGGTAAGTCTGCGGGGCGTCGTTCCCTCCGAGACCATGTTCCCCTTGAGGTCCGAAGCCTTCTGCTTTATGCGCTCCTTTATGGCGGCGGAAAGAGCGTCGCCCGAGAGAGAGGCAAAATCGTTGTCGGCCAGGAACTTGAGCTTGAGCTCGTTGGGAAGTCCTATGAGTCCCTTCGTGTATCCGACGCCGACGACGGGATCGGCGAGCTCCCATATCTTGCCAACCGGATCGCGGAAGGCGCCGTCGCCGTATACCATCGCTTCGATCCGCTTGCCGGTCTTTTTCGAGAGGACCGCGGAGATCTTCTCGGAGACCTCCTGCGCGTTTTTCGGGAAAAGCTTTACCGTTTCCTCGGTCGCCTTGTTGGAGCCGAGAAGACCGTACTGCGGGTTGAAGCCGCTGCCGCCGACGGGGGAGGAGAGGATGTCGCAAAGGGTAAGGACGCGCCTTGCGCCCGCCTTTTTGAGACGGCGCGCCGTGCGCTCTCTCGTGTGTATGTCGCAGCAGAGAACATTTTTCGTATAGCCGAGTATCGCTTCGGCGTGATTCGCGAAGATGACCTGCGCTTTCGCGCCTTCCTTTTCGATTATCTCGGTATAGTATTTGACGTAATCGACGCCGGTAAAGGTGTGCTTGGTCTCTCCGAAGATCTTCCGGAACTTATAGGCGGTGAGAACGTCGCTGAAGGGATTTACGCCCGCGTCGTCGAGCGCGTCCTCGGTTATGAGGTGGTTCCCGACCTCGTCGGAGGGATAGCTGAGAAGAAGGACGACCTTTTTGCAGCCTCTGGCTATACCGCGGAGACAGACGGCGAATCTGTTGCGGCTGAGGATCGGAAATACGACGCCGACCGTGCCGCCGCCGAGCTTGGCTCTGACGTCGGCCGCGATGTCGTCGGTCGTCGCGTAGTTGCCGTCTGCGCGCGCGACGACTGCCTCGGTGACTGCGACGATATCGCCGTCTCCGAAGGAGAAGCCGTCTTCCTTCGCCGCCTTCATCACCGAATCGGCGACTACGGAAACGATGTCGTCGCCCTGCCTGATTATGGGGGCTCTTATGCCTCTTGAAATAGTCGACGCCATGATGTTACCTCCGAATCTTTAATGATCAGAATGCGAAATTGCCGTTTTTGAATATTTGAACGGTCTTTCCGTCACGCGTCTTTCCCTTGATGTCCATGTCCTCGGCGCCGATCATGAAATCCTCGTGCACCATCGAATCGTTCACGCCCTTCTTGCGGCATTCCTCAAGTGTGTATTTGTCATAGTCTACTATCCTGTTCGTGAAGCCGTGTCCGAGAGCGAGGTGGCAGGAGGCGTTCTCGTCGAAGAGGGTGCTGTAAAAGAGTATGCCGCTGTTGTTTATGGGAGAATCATAGGGAATGAGAGCGCATTCGCCGAGATATGAGGCGCCCTCGTCCATGGAGAGCATGGTCTTAAGGAGGTCTGCGCCCTTTTCCGCCTTGAAATCGACGACCTTGCCGTTCTTGAAGGTAAAGCTGAAGTTTTCTATCATTCTGCCTCTGTATGAGAGAGGCTTGGTCGCGACGACGGTGCCTTCGGCAATGCCGCGCTTCGGGGAAATGAATATTTCCTCCGACGGGATGTTGGGGTTGAAGACTATCCCCTGAAGAGAGGTTTCGCAGCCGCCGCAGAACTTTGATTTTTCGATAAGTCCGACTCTGAAATCGGTGCCGTTTTTCGACTTGTAGATAAGCTCGGAAAGACCGAGGGAGTTGAGATAGTCGCATCTTTCGGCAAGCTCGGCGTTGTGCTTTTCCCAAGCCTTGACGGGATCCTTTTCGGCGCGTGCCGCCTTGAGTATCGCGTCCCAGAGCATAGACGAGGCCTTTGCGGGGGTCTCGTTCGGGAAGACCTTTTTTGCCCATTCCTTACCGGGGACGGCGGCTATGCACCACTGGTATTTGTTTTCCATTTTGTCGAGATAGGGCTTCATGATCGGATATCTCGCGCGGGAAGCTTTGGAGTTCTTATCGTCGTCTATGCCGCGGAGACCGTCGGGATCGGCGGAATGGATATAGATCATTGCAGGAAGTGTTCTGGCACGGTAGGCGAGCTTTTCCTTTTCCCATTTTTGTATGGTCGAAAGCTCCTTGAGACTGCGGTACTGGATGTGGAGCTTGGTTATCGGCTGGTATTCCCAATCTATGCTGACGGTCGCCGCGCCGAGCTTATAGCACTCCTCGCACAAAGCTGTGATGAACTCCGGCTGATCGGGCTGAGCGCGGATGATGACGTCCTGTCCTTTCTGGACGTTTGCGCCGCAGACGGCGATGAGACGGGCGTAATCTCTGAGCTGTTTTCTCATTGCTTTTTATCCTTTCTGTAAACGCCTTAAGGCTTTTTTGAAACATTCGCACATGTCGGGACCGACGTATCCGTAATCTTTACAGATCGGGCAGTCGGGCTTTATGTCGAGCCAGTCGTCGGGGAGCCCGGCGCCGCGGAGTATGGTCTTCCTTTCGGAGATGAGACCGTCGCGCTCGGCTTCGAGTCTGCGGCGCGATTCTCCGGACGCTCTTGCCGCACGGCTCGACAAAAGACGTATCTTCTTTTCGTTTTCGGCAAACTCCGGAGACTTCTGCGTGAGCTCCTCGAGCCGCTTTCTGCGCAGCAGCTCTCTGTCGTGCCGCTTTTTTTCAAACTGCGCGGCGACCGCGGCCTCCGGCGATTCCTTCGTTTCGGGGACGAACCTGTTTTTCGCGGCGGCCTCGGGCGTTTTTATCCCGGCGGCGTTCCAGCGCTCGAGTATCGCGTTGAGATAGGGGAAGGAGACCTCGTGAGTCTTGTTCACCGTTATGTCGTAGGCTTGCTTGAGCATATCGTTGTCAAAGCCCATGCCTATCCATTTTTCTATGTATTCGCGTTCCTTTTCGGAAGGTCTTCTGTCGAAAAAGCCGAAAAGACGCATTATCTCCGCCACGCGTCCCTGCTTTTCCTTGAGGCGAATTAAGTGCGCCTCTCCGTCGGAGTAGGTGCGGATGCCGGCGTCGTACCATTCGTAAGCGAGGCGCTCGACCTCGCGTATGTTCAGCTTTTTGCGCGACCTCGCATAGTTTATTATCAGGATGAAAAGGTCGCTTTCAAGCGAGAGATCGTAATAAAGGGAGCAGAGTGATTCGAGGTCCGATCTGCGGAGTATCCTGCCCTGAGCGCCCTCGAAATAATTGCATACGGCGCGGAACTTCTCGTCTCCCTCGCGAAGGAAGGCCAGCTCCTCCGGGTCGGGCTCGGGGGGCGTTTTGACGGGAGCGCTGCCCTCGTTGGCTGCCACGCCGTGCATGATAAGGACCTCGAAGGCGCGTGAGAGACGGCTTTCGGGTATCTTGAGATAATCGCAGGCGGCGGAAAGAACCGCCTTGCCGCCGTGGGAGTTGAGATAAAGATACAAAAGGGCGGCGTCCGGGTCGGATATCCTGCTTAAAACGGCGGAAGAGTAAGCAAGATCCGCACGCAGTATTATAGTCTTGTCGGCCATTGCTCACGCCTCCTTTTGCTCCGAATATTACATTTAATTTTACCAAAAAAACGACAAAAAGTAAAGGCGTTTTTTGTTGAGATGATTTTAATTTCGGACTGGATTTTTTCAGAAAAGGTGATATAATTAAACTGTAAAAACTATTCAGGGTTGAAAGGAAGGAAGCCATGAAAGCGGTAATCTTCTCGGGAACTTGCAAAAACGGCTTCGGGACGGATATTCTTTCATATCCCGCCATGTCATATATGATCGACGTATCTGTAAACGACGGCGATCTTGTTTTTTGCGCGGAAGCGCTTTCCGGGATCGATGAGAGAGCGAAGACCTTCTCCTCTCTCGGCGAGCTTTCGAAAAGCCTTTCCGCGGATACGCAGACGCTCGTATGGACGGGCGCTTTTCCCTGTATCACGCGTGAGACCGCGGAAAAACTGCAGGCCGGGGGCAGCGGTTCGGTCCTCTTCAAGGGGAACGTGACCGCTGCTTTTTATGTCCGGGCGGAAGAGCTTTCAAAGGGCGTCCCGCAGGGCGGCAGACGCGTCGAGATACCGGAGGGACAGTGGCTCTCTCCAGATACCGCGGAGAACGCCTACGCCGTGCAGGAGCTTATGCGGCGCAGGATAAATCTGT
>JAEEGL014296123.1_pt1 | contig 13485 bp, 5 predicted proteins | sample 9134231 | NCBI WGS metagenome assembly JAEEGL01 (sample SAMN16246548, study PRJNA631951) | gut metagenome | biome: gut microbiome; feature: rumen; material: fiber-attached | host: Bos | place: Iran: Karaj | collected 2018-10
CTTAGCCTGTACCCACTTTGCTTCCTCAGGGATCGGAGCTGCACCGTGATGCACTCCCTGATGAACAGGGCACATGTTCTTGACTTCTGTAGAATAGATCATATTATCCTCCTATATATTCTGGATGGGATTGAAATCACCTTAAAAATCTATCATATTGGAAAACTCCTTTCAAGGTGCGATAATAACAACTATATTTAAAATAATAAAAAGGTTAAGTTTATGAGCGATATTTACGTAGTAGGACACAAGAACCCCGATACAGACGCGATCGTGTCTGCGATAGCATATGCCAATCTCCGAAATGCATCAGGAGACCGTGAATACAAGGCCGCGAGGCTCGATCACCTCTCTGATGAGACCAAGAGAATGCTTAATATGTTCGGCATCGAGGCGCCAGTCAGGATCAAGGATGTGCGCACCCAGGTAAGCGACATCGATTACGATAAGCCGACAGCCCTCGACCCTTCAGTCACCTTGGACAGGGCCTGGAAGGTAATGACAGAGACGAATACGACCTCTATCCCCGTCGTAAACTCGGACGGAACCCTTTACGGAACCCTTACTTCGGGTGATATCGCGTCATTTAACTTAAACACTATCGAGCAGCCAAGGGTCACAGATCTTCCACTGTTCAATCTTCTCGGCGTTATAGAAGGCCATATTGTAAAGGATCCTGCGGATATGTCGGATACTATCTCAGGCAATATCGAGATCGCCCTGCCCGCCAACGACGAGTCACTTATGTTCAAGGGCAAGGATAATATAGTCATCTGCGGCGACCAGCCCGATATGATGAGAAGAGCTCTGGACAACGAAGTCTCCTGCCTCATCCTGTGCGGATCCGACATCCAGGCCGGCACATCCAGTAGATATGCAGAAAGCCGCACATGCGTGATCCAGACACCTCTTGATCCGCTCAAGGTAAGTAAGCTCATATATCAGGCTACTCCTATCTCCAGGACATGTTCCCACGGCGATATAGTCGCATTCCACTTAAGTGATTATATAGATGATGTTAAAGAGATCGTATTGAAGAGCCGTTTCAGGTCTTACCCCGTCCTTGACGAGAACGATAAGGTCGTCGGCACTCTGTCACGTTATCACCTGCTCAAGACACGCCACAAGAAGCTCGTCCTCGTTGACCACAATGAGGCCGCACAGGCTGTCCCGGGTCTTGACCAGGCTGAGATACTTGAGATCATCGACCACCACCGTCTCGCTGACATTCAGACAACGCAGCCTATCTACGTACGTAACGAGCCCGTCGGCTCCACCACAACTATCGTAGGCGAGATCTACCGCGAGCACGGCGTCACTCCCTTCCCCCAGATGGCAGGTCTGATGGCTTCCGCCATCCTGTCCGACACTGTAATGTTCAAGAGCCCCACCTGCACCAAGCGCGACATCGCGATGGCGGAGAGACTTGCGAAGATCGCGGGGGTTACGATCGAGGAGATAGGCAAGGAGCTTTTCGATGCGTCTGCATCAGATTCCAAGACAGCAGAGCAGCTTATCGGCACGGATTTCAAGGAGTTCCATATCGCGGGACAGAAGCTCGGCGTGTCGCAGATCATCTGCGTAGATTCCGAGAAGATGATGTCGCGTAAGGACGAGTTCATGGAGACCATGCAGGCCATGCGCAAGAAGAACGGCTACGACATGATGATCCTTATGCTCACGGACGTTCTCATCGAAGGCACGAAGCTTCTGTACCTCGGCAACGATGACACGATCAGATTCGCGTTTAACGTGGAGCCTGAAGACAACATGGTATGGCTGCCGGGCGTAATGAGCCGCAAGAAGCAGATCATCCCGATGCTGACAGCCCTGTGGGGTTAATCACACGTTAATTACCGTAGTGTTCCTCGTTCCAGTCGCAGAACTCGTCTAACTTCAAAGGCTTAGCGTAGTAGTATCCCTGGAAACTCTCGACATTGAAGTGCTGGAGTATGTCTCGCATGCCTTCAGTCTCGATACCCTCGACGCATACTTTCGCGCCGAAGATCGAAGCCATGGCAGCGAACTGCTTGATAAGCTCCCTGTCGATGTTGTCCTCTTCGATCTTATCGACAAATGCGCGGTCGATCTTGATGATATCGAACGGCAGCTCCTTGACGATGCCGACAGACGAGAAGCCCGTACCGAAGTCATCGAGCGCGATCAGCACTCCCCTCGACTTCAGGCTCGCCGTGACGTTCTTAAGCAGGTCGATATCAAGAAGCCTGCACCTCTCCGTAACTTCGAAGCAAACGTGCTCCGGCGGGTAATCCATATCCTTAAGGATGCGGAAGACCATATCAACGAAGTCGTGCTTCTCAAGCTGCGTATAAGAAAGGTTGATGTTGATAACGAAGTCAGGATTCTCCTTCAGGATCCTCTTGGCCGCCATCAAAGCTTCCTTGATGATCCACTCACCAAGCTCCGGGAAAAGCGGGTCTGACTCAAGAAGCGGTATGAACTGGTCCGGCGGTACCATGCCGTAAGTCTCGTTCTTCCAGCGAAGCAGCGCCTCTGCTCCTATAAGCTTCTCCGAATGCGCATCGACAACAGGCTGGTAAAGAAGATAGAAGCCCCTGTAGCCGTGCATGATGGACGCGCGGATGGCATGCAGCTTCTCGAGCCTCTGCTTGTTGTTCTCGTTAAGGTCGTTAAGGAAGAACACCATGTCACCCTGCTTACGCGTCTTGGACTCGTTATAAGCGAAGTTCAGGCACGCGTAGATAGACTGCGAATCGAACTCGAAGCGGTCCAGCTTCAGCGCGCCGCAGTTCGTCTCGAGCAGTATCCTCCTGCCGTCGACCTCGAAGTCCTCCCTGAAGAAATCACGGAAGCCGTTGTACCTCTCCTGCATCTCGTCGGGAGACAGCATGTTGGTTATGACAGCGAACTTGGTGCCGTCGATCCTGTAACAGCTGCCGTTGTTCCCCGTCGTCTCATAAACCTTCCTCGCGAAAAGCTGGATCACGCGGTTACCGAAGTGGTAACCGTAAACCTCATTGACCTCTGAGAACTTGCTGATACCGACGATCATTACATTGACTGCTGCCTCTCTCTTGATGCAGCCGTCAAGATCCTCGAAGAATCCGTACTGGTTACGAAGTCCCGTAAGCATATCGATATGGCCCTGGGAACCGTGATTACGGATAGTACCAACAAAGTAATCGGGCTCGCCGAACAGATCTCTTATGACAATGCCTCTGCATGTGCAGACATCATATCCGCCGTCGGGTCTTCTCGCGCGGTACTGCATATCGTGGCCTGCGGAATTACCGGTGAAGATATCCTCTATGCCCCTGTGATAAGCCTCGCGGTCATCGGGATGGATGCAGTTCTCCCAGATATCACCCGCGCCGTACATATACTCCGACGGGAGGTTATAGGTATCCACGGCAGTCTTCGACCACCTTGAGAAATCGTACTTCATATCGCACAGGTATACGTAAGTTCCTTCAGCGACAACTTCATAAGACTTGAACAGAGTATCGAGCATCTTACGTCTTTCTTCAGTTATCGTCTTGACGCTCGCTTCTTCCTTAAGCGAATAACTCTCGCTAAGGATCTTAAGCTCCTTAAGTCGTGACTTATCATCATACATTCGCTCGTCAGCACGCTTGAAGACTTCTTCAACCTTGCTGTCGCTGTCAGGCATGAACTCGGCAATACCGGCTGCAACGACAGGACCTGAATCGAGTCTTATATTCTCCTCGACCTGTCTTCTTAACGCAGCGATAAGCATCTCGCGGTTAACATAATCCTGATCTTTAAGGATGACTACGAACTCATCTCCTCCGATCCTGAAGACCGGGCTGTGAGAGAACAGTCTGCAGATCAGTCTGCACGCATCCTTGATATAGATATCACCGGACTTATGACCCTGGGTATCATTAACCAGCTTAAGATCATTAAGGTCGCATATGATGATACCGAAGGACGGCTTATCCTCCGAATCGACCGAAGCCTGAAGTTCCTTCTCGAACTCCTGGTAAGCAGTCTTATTACGCGTGCCGGTAAGGCTGTCACGGCGGGCCATCTCATTAGCCATATTAAGAGCCTGAAGATGCTCTTTCTCCTGTCTTACGGCCTCAGTCCTGTTCTCGATACACATGATGAAGTGTGTCTTGTCGGAAGACCAGCTCACTGTCATACGCGTATAACGGGTCTCATCATTTATGACCATTCTGTAGTCTGCTGTAAGCTGCCTGTTATCCTCAAGACCGGATATAAAGTTATCCTTATCGAGGAACAGCTTAAGTCTCGCTCTGTCATCAGGATGGATGATCCTGTCCGTATTCATCTCGGAGATCCCGAAGAAATCCTCTCCTTCTTCCTGTATCTCAAGCTCTCCGTAGATCTTATGGGTGGAGAACTCCATGTAGTGATCCGTCTGTGCATCAATGTAATAGATCAGGTCATAGTGGGAAGCAAGGCTCTCGGCTATCTGGGAATAAGTAGCACTCTTCTGCTTCGTCTCGGTAAGCTCCATCCTCGCCTTGATCTCATCATCGATGTTCTCGATACATACGATCAGGTGCTTCATATCACTTGCCATGATCTCGGTATGCCTGATGTGCTTTACAACATCATTAACAACAAGTCTGTACGCCACCGAGAAGGAATTCCTGTGCTTTAAGTTATTCAGCATGACATCCTTATAGTGATACTTTATTACCATCTCCTGATCTTCCGGATGGACGTACTTTCTGATACTCCTTCTGCTCTCGGCGAAGAAGTCGCTTCCGGTCGCAGGGACGTTAAGCTTCTTATACTCATCAGTCGACGATATCTCGACATAAGTATTGTCATCGATATTGATGTAGTACAACGTATCATACTGACCCGCAAGGCTTCCGGTTATCTGGTTATAGACCTCCTTCTGACGTGCGGTCTCCTCCTCGGTCTGACGGCGCTTAACCTCGTCATCTACATTGATGACGCCGAGGATGAAGTAATCAGCTTTATCATCAAGACCGCGGATCATCCTTAAGGAATGCCATGTCGGAACACCGTTGATCATCAGACGGTATTCGATATTCAGACGGCTTCCCTTCTTTACGGCAGCAAGAAGATTCTCTTTCTGGATATCCTCAATGAAGATATGCTGATCCTCTTCATAGATAACAGCCTTGCAGTCGCGGATGATATTCTTGAAGAAGTCATCTCCGCCCTGCTCGAGTTTCAGCGAATGGTATTCAGGATTAACCGAATACCAGTAATACTCGTTCGTTACCGCATTAACGTAATAGACGCTTGAATAGTCCATCAGCAGTGCTTCAGATATTTTCTTAAAGATCGTATCCTGCATGTCCATGATCACTTTTCCTTATACAAAAGTCCGAATGTTCCCGCACCGCAGTTAACGGCGATGGCAGGAGACGCCTGCTTGAAGTAGATCTCGTCGAAGTCCATCCTCTTCTCGATCTGTTCCTTTATCCAGTCAAGATCGCGCTTGCTGATACCAACATAAGTAACGAAGAGGATCTTGTTGTCGATCGCGGCAGGCGTGGAAAGTGCGGAAGCGATATAGTTCTTCCATGCCTTCTCGCGCGAACCGAAGTAAGTCATTCCGACACCCATCTTACCCTTACGCAGAACAAGGACGGGGCGTCCCATCAAAGACTTAACAACATTGGCTGTACCGTTACCGACCTGCTTAGCTCTTGCAAGGAAGTCGAGATTATCAACGATAAAGCTTGTTCTTATCTTCTTCTTAACGAACTCGAGCTGCTCTATGATCTTCTCGGGCGGCATACCCATCTCAGCCATACGTGCTGCCTCGATCGCGAGTATTCCCTGTCCGCTCGATAAGTGCTGTGAGTCGATAACGAATACGTTGTCGAAAGACCTTGACGCATCGATAGCAGGCTGATATCCGCTGTTCTCGACAAGACTTGAGATCGAGATATGGATGATGTTATTCGCGACAGACAGCTGCTTCGCGAAGAACTCTTCTGCCTCCTTCACGGTAGGACCCATAGGGAATACCGTGATGTCGGGATCTTCCATGTACTTAAGAACGCCGAGCGTCTCGATCTCCTTGCCGTCCTTGAATACGCCTTCTGCGGTACGAACCTTGTGAGGCAGGATCGCGATGTTGTACTTAGAAGCGATCTCGGGAGTCAAGTCAGCGACACTCTCCGTCGTGACGATAACGCTCTTACGCTTCTTGTTGCCGTTCATCCAGGAGATAGACTCCTCTGCGATCTCGCTTCTGCTGCCGGTGATCTTAACGATCTCCTTAGGAAGCAGGCTGAACAACTCGTTCTCAAGCTCTTCTCCGCTTACAGGCTTACTTAAGTACCCGTCGAAATTCTCACGTGCATACAAAGCTCTGTTCTCTTCATCGGCGTTCGCGGTAAGGATGACGATAGCAGTCTCACGGCATCGTCCTCCCGTCTGGTCCTTGATCTTACGGCGGCACTCGATACCGTCCATCTCAGGCATCAGGTGATCCATGAAGATCGCATCGTACTTGACGTTAAGCGTTCTTCTTAAAGCTTCGGCACCGCTCGTTACCGTATCGACGCGGACCTTGGTGCTTCTTAGAAGCTTACTTACTACCATGAGGTTAGCTTCGTTATCATCGACAACGAGAATGCGTGCCTCGGGAGCTTCGAACTTAGGAGCATATTCTTTATGCTTAGCCGCACCGTGTGAATTCTCGAAGTCATACTGACCTACGGAACCTTCACGCTCTACTCTCTGAGGAATCTCGATGATGAATGTCGAACCCTTCTTGTAGACACTGTTAACGGTGATCTTACCGCCCATGAGATCTACGAGCTGCTTAACGATGGACAGACCGAGACCTGTTCCTTCGATATGCTTGTTGACAGTCTCATCGACACGCTTGAAAGCTGAGAACAGATACGGGATATCTTCAGTCTTGATACCGATACCTGTATCAGAGATCATGTAGATCATGTTGCAGATCTTATCTTCCCTCATCTCGCACTGAACAGAGAGAGTAACTGATCCTTCACTTGTATACTTGATCGCATTGTTGATTACGTTGATAAGTATCTGCTTGATTCGTACTTCATCGCCTACGAGCTCAGCAGGGATATCAGGAGATACATCGACATTGAAGTCGAGCTTCTTATCCTTGGCTCTGATCCAGAGCATACCTACGATATCAGAGAGCATGTCGCCGGTGCGGTAAGGCTCGATGAGAAGCTGCATACGTCCGGACTGGAACTTACTCATATCGAGGATATCGTTGATAAGGTTAAGAAGCAGTTTACCTGCAGCCTTGATGTTGACCGCATCCTCGATAACTTCCTCACTTACATCCTCTCTTAAGATCATCTCGTTAAGACCGATGATCGTATTGATAGGAGTTCTGATCTCATGGCTCATATTCGAGAAGAAGCTGTTCTGAGCCTTATTCAGCATCTCGATCTCTTTATGCTGTCTCTCCGCCTTAACGAGCTGATCGTTAAGCCTGTATCTGGTATAGGACATGATGATTCCCATCAGCACCTGGAATATGGAGAAGATCGTGAAGTTTGCCATCTCATTAGGCTCAGCGGCTCCCCTGTTAACCATGATGTACAGGAATATCATCACAGCACAGTTAGATGAGATAGAAACGAATACGTATGCTATCGGGTTAAAGTAGACTACCAAAGGAACTACAAGAGCTACCGTCATGAACAGCGTAGTATCTACTGTGCCTCTTGCCATGGAATTAACAACAGCAAGAGAGATAACCCATACATAGAGCGACATTCCCATGAAGTGGTTAAGAACATATACGGTCTTATATCTTGTCGCATAATCCTTCATCGCATATCTGACACCTGCGAACCAGATCATTACGACTACAAGAAGCCAGATATAACAAAGCTGGTGATAGAACACCGTCGTGCCGCCGAAGTAAGGCGGATATACGAATGTAAGTGTCAGGAATATCACCGCCGTGATAAACGAGATATACATCGTGACACGTGTAGGTCCTATAGACTCATAATACGTTGACTTTATGGCCTCGGGATTGTTGGTTAACGGCTTGAACAAGTATCTGAACATATCTCTCATGCCATATCACCTCCCTCGGAAGAATCATCTTCAGGCACGAATTCGAACACCTCGTCGTCACCTTGATCATCCTGCGACACTCCCATGAACTGGGCCTTGATCTCGCCGCAGATCCTGGCGTAATCCATCATTGCCTGATCGTGATTGCTTACTATAAAACCTTCATCTGAAGACTTGGCTGCCATCTCAAGAGCCTTGGCCTTCTCGGACAGATCCGTCGCTCCTATCATCTTCGACGTGCTCTTCAATGCATGTACGAGGATCTCGTAATCATGCCAGTTCTTCTTGCCGTAATAGGACTTGATAGAATTCATCTTCTCGTCATACTCACCTGCGAACTGGATAAGAAGCGACTTATAGAACTCTTCATCATCCATGCAGTACTTAAGACCTGCACCGGTATTAACGCCCGCATCCTCGAGCTTCTCCCAAGGATCAACGCCGTTGCTTACAACTGCAGCAGGAGCCTGCTCGATCTCTTCCGGCTCGTCCTCTTCTGAAGTTCCGTCATCATATGTGATCGACTTCTTCGGCAGTACGAGCTTCAATACACGCTCGAGCTCTTCCGTCTCGACAGGCTTGCTTACGAATCCGTCGAAGCCTTCCGCGAGGAACATCTGCTTAGCAGAGCTCATCGCATTAGCTGTAAGTGCAACTATCGGGATCGTGCCGTTAAGGCCGGATACATCCGTACGTATCCTCTTCATCGCCTCGACACCGTCCATGCCGCTCATCATGTGGTCCATGAAGATGATATCGAATACCTTCTCACGGCAGATGTCGATAGACTCCTGGCCGGATGTGACTGTAGTAACTTCCATGCCGTAGCGCGAGAATATACTCTTTGCTACGACGAGGTTCATGGACTCATCGTCAACTACGAGGGCACGCACGCCGTTGCAGCGCATCTTGCGTGTTGACGTCTCCTTGTCGCCTACACTCGAGTTAAGAACGGATACTACCGGGAAGCAGTAGAAAGGCTTTTCGAGCAGGCGCACACGCGAGTTCCTGGGCAGTACGAGGTCCTCGTTGGCAACGACGGCAACTACCATGTCACGCGCCAGCTTCTCGAGAAGATCCACGTTATTACGGTACTCTTCCTCACCTACGAAAATATGAGTCATGTGGATCGACTCACGCAGAAGCCTCAGGTTAGACGCATTGTTAACGCGGTGCATCTGAACGCCGAGACCCTTAACGATATTAAGTACCATCGAGTTGTAGTAGTCGCGGACAGCGGGATTCTCGTATTTCTCGAAGTGCAGGAACGCACCGAGGCAGAGATTCTCCGGATTCGCGACGGACATGCAGGATACGGGATCTATGACCTTCTGCGGGATACTTACATGAACTGAAGTTCCTACGTCAGGCTTGCTCTCGATGGTCATGAAGCCTCCGAGAAGTGAGACGAAGCCGGATACGATAGCAAGTCCGAGTCCTAAGCCGCCGCCCATTCTCGTGCGCGACGAGTCAGCCTGGTAGAAGCTCTCATAAACTTTCTCGAGCTCATATTCGCTCATGCCGATACCGGTGTCGGTTACTTCGATGCAGAGGTTAACGCCGTACTCCTGCTCTTCGGCAGTGATCCTTACGTAGACGCCGCCCTTCTGAGTGTACTTAAGGCCGTTGCTGATCAAAGCCTTCAGGATCTTCTTGAGCTTGCTTACATCGGAGTTCATTACCGCCGGGATAGACGGATCGACGTCGATGATAAGCTCGACGTTCTTGGACTTATACTGCTTGATCTCAGTCACGAGATCGTGAAGGACAGACGAGAGCATGTAGTCCTCGTTGTTACGCACCGCCTTGTGACGGTCGATCTCGGAATAATCGAGGATGTCGCTTATCTGCTCGGCGACTCTTCTTCCTGCGTTACGAACAGCGATCATGTCGCCTTCTACCGCACGGTTACGGCTCTTCTCGATACATATCGTAGACAGACCGATGATGGCGTTTACAGGAGTTCTAAGCTCGTGTGAGACGTTTGCAAGGAAGTCGTTAAGCTTCTCCGTAGCATCCTTAAGCTGGATAACCTCATCCTTGGATCTGTTCAAGACCTGCATCCACTTGTCGATGATGATCTTCGCGAACTTACCGATGAAGAAGACCATGCACACATGAAGGATCGTACGGGTAATCATGAGCGCATCGAACGGCTCTTTATTGACCGCCATCATGGCGATCTCGTATGCCATAGTACCGAAGTATGTAAACTGGCACAGCGTGATCAGGGATTTGATACCCGTCATCGTATACAGCATGATGATCGCGGATATAACTACAGCGAGGTCGAACGTACTTGTCTGGTGAATACCGTAGAAGAAGAAAGTGCCCATCATGAGGACTGCATATATCCAGATCCTGACCTGAGCGGGAGTGTCATGTCTTAAGTGAAGGATCCAGCTTATGATAACGCCCGCTGCGATAAGAAGAAGCATCCACTTCTCCCATCCCATCAGGAGCGACTCGCCTATAAGTATGATGGCGAATATCGTGTAGCTGATAAGCAGTGTCAGATGCGATGACTGGAATAGTTCGTTGCTTTCTCTGGTAGTAGTCATAACGGTTTATCCCTTTAACTTGTAGTCTTTATCCTCTTCGATTATCGACAGCATGATGTCCGCGAACACAGGATCGAACTGCGTGCCCTTGCCGTTAATAAGCTCGAGCTTGATCTCGTCCTGGGGAAGATGCATCCTGTAGCTTCTGTCCGAAGACATCGCGTCGTAAGCATCGGCCACCGCGATTATCCTCGCCTCCTCAGGGATCTTGTCGCCCTTAAGCCCTTCCGGATAACCCGTGCCGTCATAGCGCTCGTGGTGGTGCTTCGCAGCAAGAGCGAACTTCGGATTGGTCTCGATATTCTTAAGTATGGACGCGCCCATGATGGAGTGGCTCTTGATCTGCTCGTACTCCTCGTCTGTAAGCGCACCTTTCTTGTTCAGCACCGTGATCGGGATGCCGATCTTACCTACGTCGTGCAGGACACCCATCATATAGATATCGTCCTGCTTCGCCTCTGTGTAACCGATTCTCTTCGCGATCATCTTCGAATACTGTGCCACGCGGCTGCTGTGGCCCTTCGTGTACTCGTCCTTGGTATCGATCGCGGATACAAGCGAGCTTACGATCTGCAGGAACAGATTCTTGTTCTCCCTCGTCTTCTGCTCGACTTCAAAGTAAAGCTGCGACTGCAGCGTAACGAGCTCGATCAGGTTGTTGACTCTGAGAAGGAGCACCTCCGGCACAAAAGGCTTGCGTATAAAATCCATCGCACCGAGCGTCAGGCCTTCCCTCTCCGCGCCGTCACTCTCGTCCGCCGTCAGGAAGATAACGGGGATCTTGGACGAGGGCGTCTCAAGCGAATGCAGCCTTCTGATCGTCTCGTAGCCGTCCATGCCGGGCATCTTGATATCAAGCAGGATGAGATCCGGCAGCACTTCAGCCTTATCCAACTGCTCGAAAAGCGCCTCTCCCGACTTCAGCGCGGTAACATGTATCCCGCCTGAACTTAAGATCTTGCCCGCAACCTGAAGATTGATGACATCATCATCTACAATGTAGACTCTCTTGGTCTTCTCGACCTTGACCTGCTCCTGATCGCCGTCGATAAACTCGGTCTCGAATGTGATCTCGAGATTATCGATCCCCTTCTTCCTCCATGAATCAAGGATGTGGCTTATAACCTTGCCGACCGAATCGGCTCTGATGTCAGTCAGGAATACGAAATACTGATTCTTCCTGTTTCTCATGAAGATATCTGACTTACGAAGCGACTCTCTTATGTGATTGCCGAATTCGTCCACACTCTCGTTATACTCGGGATCAGCCTGACCTCTCGAAGGAGCCAGAGTGAACAGTATCTTACAAGCATTGATGTGGTGCCTGATGATGTATCTTATGACGTATCTGTAGACCGGTGAGAACGAATCCTTATCAAGCTGCAAAGCTACATTCTGGATCGATCTCTCACCTAAGATCTCGGAGAGCGCATGGATATCAAGATCCACTGTTCCCTGCTCATCATCTTCCATATCGTCATCGTACAACTCGTAGCCGTGCTTGCCGTTCTTCTTAACGATGTAAAGCGACTTGTCCGCAAGCTTAAGGAGCGAATTATATTCATTGCCGTATCTCGGAACGAAGATACCTCCGACCGAAGCTCCGAGCGGAATGCTCATATCGTCACCCATGAGCTCCTTGGCTCTGCTTACAAGATCGGAATTGATCTTGGCAGTTATGTCAGCGACCTTCTTCTCTGAAGTTACGCCTGCTGCGAAGGATACGAACTCGTCGCCTCCGATTCTTCCATGACGGCTTCCTGAAGGAAGTGACTCTTTGATGATCTCCGCGAATGCGATGAGGACCTTATCACCCATCTCATGACCATAAATGTCGTTAACGAGCTTGAATGAATCAAGGTCGATCATCATAAGGCAGCCCGTGCTCTCGGAACATACCTTGGACAGTTCGACGCCCGTGGCTCCCTTATTAAGGAATCCCGTGAGCTTGTCGATCGTCGCCTCACTCTGAAGGCTCTTCATCTCCTGTGAATTCGACAGGATGTTATCGAGTCTTCTTATGAGTACGTCAGGGTTGAAAGGCTTTCTTATAAAATCAGAAACGCCGACCTCGAAGCCTCTTGTCTCCGTGTCGACATCTTCATCTGCTGTAAGGAAAATGACAGGCGTCTTCATGACACCCTTCTTCTCTTCGAGCTCTCTTAACTTGAGCAAAGTCTCGAAGCCGTCCATCTCAGGCATCTTGATATCGAGAAGGACGAGATCCGGCATGCCGTTGGCTTCAACATAATCAAGGAAAGATCTGCCGGACTTAAGCGCCGTAACGCGCATATTGTTCTTGCTGAGGATATGACCCGCCATCTTAAGATTGGCAGTATCATCATCTACTACGATTATCCATTTGGTCATAACACACCCCGAATTATCAATTCCGTTTAATAATAACATACGGAGGGTGCGGGTTTCTATATTTATATTATTAAAATGGGGCGTTTAGGGGCTCTCGGCGGCCTACAGGGAATCCCGCCACCAACCTCAGGAATTAGATCTCTTCGAAGTCCTCGATCAAATCCTTGTAATCGTGAATAAAGCCGTATTCTTTCTCGTTACGTGTGCCGTTTACTGCGAACGCGAACCAATCTATGAAGATCATGTAGTCGTAGTCGTAAAGCATAAGGTGGCGCACTTCTTCTTTCGCGCCGGGCTTTGTTGTCTGACTTAAAGGAAGCACCCAGACCGGGTCGGGGAAAGGCTCCCAATGTCTGTCGTCAACGTAAGGGTATTTCTTCAGGAAAAACTCCTTCGTAACCTTGTAGACGGTCACGCGCTCACTCTCGATGAGTCCCGAGTCCCGAAGCCAGTTGTAGAACAGATTAAATCCTTTCTCCTCATTCGTCCACAGGACTAATGCGCCTCCGTGATA
>JAEEGL015542610.1_pt1 | contig 13485 bp, 10 predicted proteins | sample 9134231 | NCBI WGS metagenome assembly JAEEGL01 (sample SAMN16246548, study PRJNA631951) | gut metagenome | biome: gut microbiome; feature: rumen; material: fiber-attached | host: Bos | place: Iran: Karaj | collected 2018-10
AGACGGTTCGACTGTCAGATTCGGAAAAAGTTTACATAACACACCAATAAGCTATGAAGGCTGCATGCTTTTCCCCGAGGGATCCGTCAGAACATATGATACATACAACCTCTCCGACGGCTTTGTCATATTCATATACAGATATAATCGCTGGGTAAACATCTGCGCCCTGGGAGTAGGCGACAGCATCACGCCCTCAAGGCCGCTTAAGATCTCCCTGTCGAGATCGGATATTATCCCTCCGCCCGAAGATCTGCCCGGTATGTTACAATCATTTGCGCCAAGCAAAAACAAGGCCTTTACGAACCCTAATCTGGTCCTGGTCATATCACCAACCTGGATCTGGTCTCTCTGCTGCGGTATGACACCGACCTTCAGCTCCGTAAGTCCCGCCTCCAGTATGCCGATGAAGTCATCTAACTCTTCTATTTCGGATCCGCACAATGCTTCTATCTGATCCAACAGTTCCATGATCTTGCTGTATATCTTAAGATAAGCGTTTTGATCCATTGCAATTGAAGAACTGCCGATCCTGTCTGAAATAACCTCAAGTTTTTCATACATTCCGGCTACTTCAATAAAATCATAAAGCGAGCGCGTGAACGATACTTTAGTGTTATGTAAACTTAAGAAATGATCAACAACCTTCTCACGTATCCGGTTTATCCGGTTAAAGGTTTCAAGTCGCGCATTGGCTGCCTCGGGAGTTTCATCCCCATCCGAGACCGGATTAACGGTCCAGGTCCCGTTATAACTGTTCCTGCCTCTTATTCCCCGTCTTAGCAGGAAATTCTCAAGTTCATCAGTCTCATCCATATCAAGCGGGCCAAAGCCTGTCCTCATATGTCTGATCACGCTCTCACAGGTGTAATCGCTTCTGATCACATCATAGGCGCTTATTATTGCTTCCACAAAATCCGTGCCCATGATACTTCTCGAATAATCCATATATATCGGTATATCAAGTTCCGAAGCTATGCTCATCAGATCATCAGCATACACCGACAGGTCACCGGCCACTATGGCGATATCCCTGTAGCGATAGCCTTTTGCCGTTATAAGTGTGCGGATCCTTGCGAATGTATCTCTGATCTCCTCTGAAATATTGGCCGCTTTATATATCCTGACAGTTTCAGCGTCTGTACCGGAATATGCAGGCGAAGGATATCTGAAAATATGAGCTTCCAGGTGAGAAAGCATCTTTTCTTTGGATCTTCCCTCCGTATTCATCAGGCATATGGGATCATCCTCATATACATTAACCTGTTCCGACAGTTTCTTAAGCCTGACGATGGAACTGTACGGCAGATAGAACATGTCCTCTTCGCTTCTTGACGAATATATATCCTCACCGGAGGGCATGGTAAATGTAAAAGTCACCTTCCTTGCATAAACAAACATTTCAGTGATGACTCTCTCCTGAATGGGCGTAAATCCCGTAAATCCGTCAAACCAGATATCAGCGTCACGTACAAGACGTGATCTCTCAATCCTTGAGGATACTATCTCAAGAGTTTCTTCTCTGGTAAGAAAATGATCGGATTTATAATCCATAAATGCCCGGTATATAGTCTCAAGATCTTTTAGTTTAAGAGACAGCAGTTTATGGTCTTTGGTCTGCGCGCTCAAAGCGCCCACGTCATCAGGCTTTAATCCATACTGCATGAATTCCGAAATGGCAGATTTGATCTCACTGATAAATCCATACCTGTCTATGCGTTCTGACATATATGCAAGCTTATCTTTCACATCATAAGCCACATGCCTGATGATAAGGTTCTTGCCCGTGTCATCAAGAACAGGTATATCTTCCCCTCCCACTTCTTCCAGAATGCGGTGTGAGAATCTGGAGAAACTTAAGACTTCTATATTGGAAAAAGCATGATCAGGATGAAGCGTGATCATCCTGACCTGAGTCTGCATAGTAAACTGGTCCGGCACGATAAGCAGATACTTACGTGCCGGATCCTTTATCGATTCTTCAATTATCCTGTTTTGGATGTATGAACTTTTGCCTGATCCCGAAGGACCACAGACGAACTGAAGCGACATCAATTACCTCTCATTTATATGTTAGTCATGCATGAATGCTTCGTCGCTCATCAGTCCTGAATGAAACGCACAACCTTGACGGGCGTCCTGTAGTAGACATTGGATACCTTAATACCTGATCTCGGATTGGATGCATGTACTACCTGCCCGTTTCCGAGATATAACGCTACATGGTTGATACGTCTGCCGTTAGAATAGAACACAAGATCACCGGCCTTAGCCTCCGAAAGCGATATTTTAGTGCCCGCTTTAGCCTGTTGCTGCGAAGTTCTGGGGATCTTGATACCGAAGTTCTTATATACACTCATGGTAAAGCCCGAGCAGTCGGTTCCCTTAGTTAAGCTTGTACCGCCCCATACATAGCGGTTTCCGACGAACTGAAGCCCGTAATTGCAGATAGCCGCCCTGACGTCTGATACGCCTGCTCCATAGAGGACTTCAGTCATGGTAAGCGCCGTGGAGAGTTCGCTTGTTACCTCAACATAATCGGCGTTCACATAGACTATCTCATCATCCAGCATAACTGCAACCCAGTCGCCCTCGGTACCTACATAATCCAGGATCTCACCTGTTGCGACCTGGGTAACGACGAGTGAATCTGTACTCGGGGCTTCTCTGACATTTAGTCCGTCTGTCCCGACTTTGACAACATCTGTGGCAAATTCTCTTACTCTCATCTTAGCCTGAAGACCGGTGAGCAGGTATTCTCCTTTTACATATCCTTCGACCTCACCCGATTTGATATGAAACCAGTCTCCATCCTCATCAAGAACTTCACATGCCGCATTTTTCGGAAGTTTTCCAACCAGCTTACCGTCCTCGCCTGCTATAGCGCGGATGTTAAGATTATCCGATACATTTGAGATACCCAGATTGGTGTATCCCCAGCAGGCACCTTCTGACGTCTCTTTCGCCTCGAGATACTCTGCCCTGGTCTTTCTTCCGAACAGGACACCTATCCCTGAATCTGTCTCTTCGAGGGTATCTCCCGCAGTAGATACTGATTCTCCCGATCTCATGATCTCACTCTGGAGAGATGTATAATCCATTTTGGTAAACAGATCACGGACAGTATCCACATCTGAAGTTTCTGTGCTCTCACCATTACCGGTTCCGGTGTCGTTTAAGTTTTCACTGTTGGTATCAATGACAAAAACCGGCTGAAGCGAACCGGCGTTGATTATCTGAATAGGGATAACATTCGCTATCAACACCGCCGACATTACTCCGGCAAAGGTTTTTTTGATCATATTCTTCATCGTATCACGCATATTTTTCTAACCTGACTAAGGACGTCTGATAAATTCGGATCATATCCTGTCTGTAACCGCTTCGTCTTTCATTACTACATTCAGATAGTTAAACGGTATCTCTATATCGTTTGCCTTAAACGCCCTGTTGATCCTTAAGTTGATATCTGTTTGTACAAGGGCCGTGGACACATCCTTGTTATGATATACAGTGGTGGCAAGTATAAGCGCCGATTCCCCGTATTCCAAAAAATACACAGGACCGTACTCGTTACCGTATTTGCCCGGATATCCTTCAATCGTATATGGGCTGGATATAACAACATTTCTGATTATATCCATAGCTTTCTCGACATCGGTTCCATAAGCGACAGCGAACTTCATAAAAGCAGATCTTCTGCCCTTATTCTTGCTCATATTGGATAACGACATGGAACTGATAAGACTGTTTGGAACAATGGTCTCTATAGAATCCATTCCTGCGAGTACTACATGTCTTAAATTAATATCCTTAACAACTCCGGATGTACCATCCTTAAGTTCTATACGGTCCCCGATATCAAACGGCCGGCTTGTGATTATCATGATCCCGCATACGATATCTGTAATAACGGGCTGTGCAGCCAGACCTATAATGGCGCTGAATATCGCGGTACTCTGAAAAACCAGTTTCCCGAAACTTAAGGTTTCACTGCCCTGATTAAGCACCCAGAAAACGGCATTCAGGATCACTACAACCCGCAGTATATTCTCTATAAACCTGACCTGTATGCGGTCATTACTTCTAAGCCTTTTGAAAAAAACTCGTCTGCCTATAAAAAATACAACATAGACAATAAGTACAGCCCACGCTATCGAGATCAGGAATCTGATAAGAGGTCCGATCCCGATCTCATCAAGCCACTGCGCCACACCAAGCTTATCTAAAACCCAGTTTGCCACCGCTTATACCTCTTAAGAAATCTTGGAATTCTCTGCGCGCTTGAAGGTATCCTTGAATTCACGGTCTATCACGGGATCGTAATTGGCTGCGCCATTTGAAACGGCAAGCGTGATATCATCAAGCTGTGAACTGTAATCCTTAAGGTCTGCGTCAAACTCACGGGTTATCCTGTTTGTTCTGTCCGTAGAGATCAGATCGTTAAGTACCGCAACAAATTCTCCGTCTCCGATCCTGTAGAGATTCTCATTTCCGAAATTCTTCTTAAGAATGCCGACGATATCGCTTATGACCATTTCACCGTATTCGCGGCCGAGATTATCATATATGCTGTTAAGCTGCCTGATCTCGGTGATAAATATGCTGTAAGAAGCCTTGCCTTCCCTTATCTGTGAATTGATGGACTTGACAATATTATTGTATGCGTTCCTGTTACCTACACCTGTCATGGTATCGGTATTGGCAATCTTATGTACAACCGCCAGATAATGATGCATCTGTTCGTGCATGAATTTTAATTTAGAAGAAAGTGCACCGATCGCGTCCACGGACAATTCCTTCTCATCCGGTTCCTCTGCGAAAGATTCCATTTCGCCCATCTCATCGATAAGTTCCGTGAAGTCCTGATTCTGGGCAATATCTCTGTTAAGTTCTTCAATATCTTCCGACAGATCGGAAAGCTCGCTGTAAAGCTTCCTGAATCTGTTTATTATCCTGCTTACAATGGCAACTACCAGCATGGTCCCGATCACTACTGCCGCAATACTGATAACTATGATAGAAACATTGTATCTGGTGATCTGCTGTTCATACCACAGAGCGTCAAAGTCAACTCCGACCATTCCGGCAATATTTCCTGTAGAATCATATACCGGAGCATAGGCGGAATAAAACCGTCCCCATCTGTCCTGAAAAGCTTCTTCATCAACATCAGGCGTTCCGTGAGATGCGTTAATGAGAGCATCGGTTGTGACAACCTCCTCGCCGAACATACCGGGGTCATCCGGATCGATATCGATGATAAATCCGAACTGCTCATTTCCCATATCCTGAATGGTATATATGTACGTAAGGTCCGTATTATCTGCAAAAAGCCTTAAAACCCCGGCTATCTCATCATACAGATCTCCATATGTATCCGATGCCGTAACAGAAGCAAGCTTATCTCCGTCCAGAGCCGCAGCGGCAGTTTTGGCTGTATCAAGCATCCTTGCGTTGATCTGGGTCTTAAGAGCGATCTTGGTCTGTCCCACCAGAACAAAACCCATAACAAGATTAACAGCAAGCAAAAGCGCGCACATTAAGATAATATATCTTGTCGCAAGGCTCATTTTCTTGAGTTTCATATTGATCCCTCCGGAAGTTCATAGGTCTAAAAATTTTATCATATTATCATCTATTCCACAACATCAAGATTTCTGACAAACTGCGTATTCAGGTCGATAGCCTCCCTGAACATCACATCTGAATCCGAATCGATCATGAACTGGACACGGCTTACCGTTCCGAGTTCGCTTAAGGAGTTGACTATGGAATATATTGCCACATCATTGCTGATGTTATATACGGGTGATAAGAAAGTACCGTCGAGGTTAACATAACATGTTCCATCCTGGGTTGTAACGTTGATCACACGGGTAACGGGGTTTAGAACCGGATAAGCATTCTCACCTTCCTGGGGGCCGGCAAGAAGCTGGCTTAATACAAGCTTATCCATGGAAATATTACCGGAATACACAACCTTCCTGTTAACTTTGATCAGTTTATCACCCTCTGCATTGGCAAAATACAATGTCAGGGAAGTACGCTCGTCGGCATTGATCTGTAATCCCGCATTGTCGATAAATGAATCTGCGCCAAGTGCACCGATCACCAGTCCTTCCCTGTTTAACAGCTGCTGTCCCTCAACCGTAGTACTGACCGCATCAACTCCGGGGATCCTCGTTATGGATCTGGTAGCTGCGGCTCTGATAAGGGTCGCATACACGGGATCAAGTGTGGAAAAAAGCGGATCAAAATCGATTATCGCCTGATTGTCTTTGATGATGGCAGAAGAAAAACCACTCTCTTCTCCCAGGGGCGCTATGTATTTGGCCGGGTCCGGCGATGTGGTCAGTGCCATGATATACCGGCCCAACAGATCTTCCATGGAATCTTCCGGACCTATCTCAAAGTCAGTTTCCACCGGCACTACTCCATCTATATCAGGCGTTATATAATAGACTATCGGCACGGAAGAATTGTTTAAATCAGCCTCCGATACTTTTCCGCGTCCCGAGCAGGAAGTGATCAGGCACGCCGCCATTATAAATGACAAGATAACGGATATTCTGTTTATATACTTATTCTTAAATATATACATAGTTTAAAGAGTTATGTAAACTAATCACATCAGGAGTTAACGTGAATAAGCGGGATCTTAATGGTAAATGTCGATCCTTCACCAACCGTACTCTCCACGGTAATCGTACCGCGGTGCATCAGGATTGCGCTTCTGGTTATCGCCAGTCCAAGTCCTGTTCCGCCTATCTCCCTGGAGTGCGATTTGTCCACCCTGTAAAATCTCTCATATATATGCTCTATGCTCTCCTCGGGAATACCGAGTCCCGAGTCCTTAACCTCCACGCTGAAGTACTGGTGATCCGCATCCAGCGTAACGGTAACCCAACCCTGATCGCGGTTATACTTGATGGCATTGTCAACAAGGTTTGTAATGATCTGAGATATCTTGACCTCGTCTACCGATGCATTTACCTCTCTCATGGATATGAACTCCAGTTCAACGTCCTTGCGTCTGGCTATGGGACGCAGTCTCTTAAGTACCGTTTCGATAAGATTATTGATGTTAACCTGGGTGATCGTAAGCTCCGCTGCCACTTTATCCATTTTTACAAGACTTAACAGATCGGATATGATCTTGTTCTCACGGTCTATCTCCTTGGTTATGTCCTCCATGAATTCACGGTAGAGTTCCGCCGGAGTATTCTCATCAGCAAGAAGTGTATCTGCCATAAGCTTCATCCCGGTCATCGGAGTCTTAAGTTCATGGGACACATTAGACACAAATTCCTGTCTGGAACTGTCAAGAAGCCTCATCCTGTTATATACGGTATTAAAAGTCTGCGATATCTGCTCTGTTTCCAGATAGTTCCTCACCATTACAGGTCTGTCGGTATATCCCTCTTTCACCTCCGAGATCGCACGGGTCAGGCGGTTAAGAGGTCTGGTCAGAATGATGCACATGAAAAACGCCACAACTACTACAGCAACCACTACAAGATTATTGACTATGCCGGATACATTTTTCAACCGCTCCGTTGTATTGGCTATGGTATCAGTGGAAACAGAGGTTAACATAACTCCATAGATATTCTGAGTACTCCCGCTCTCTTCACTGCTGATCGTTTCCATGATCGGCATAACGATCTCAATATACCCGTCCTTATCTATATAATTGGTCACAGTCTCTCCGCGAAGCGCTCTTATGACCTCCGGAGAAATGATTATCTTGTTCTGGGATATGGAATATGTATCCTTAATGATCTCCAGTTCAGGGCTGATGATAAGAACCCTTCCGTCATAAAGGTTGGAAAGCTGTGAAAGCTCTACATCGATAACTTCTGATGAAGCAACCTGCAGATAGTTGTATGTGATAAGGTGATCGGAAATGATATGAAGCTGGCTTGTGACGTCAGCTGTCCGCACATCTATGGCGCGGCGGGTGTATGCTCTGGGCAGGATATTACTCAAAATAACGCAAGGTATGATACCTGTGGCCAGAATGACCACAAACAGAAGCATCTTCATGCTCCGCGATCTTTTTAGTATATCCCTGATAAGGGTCTTGTATCTGTTCATGCCAGATAGTATCCTACTCCCCATTTGGTCTTAACATATACCGGCTCACCGGGATCCTTCTCAATCTTCTCTCTGAGTCTTCTGATGTGCACATCCACCGTACGGCCGTCGCCGGGATAATCTGCACCCCAGACAAGCTCTAAGAGTTTGTCCCTTGTATATACCTGATTAGGATGCTTTACAAAAAGTTCAAGCAGGTCGAATTCTCTGGCAGTGAGGTTCACTTCAACTCCGGCGATATATGCCCTGCGTCCCGACAGATCCAGCTTGATATCCGAATGTTCAAGCGTATCACGATTTTCGTTAATCGCGGTATGAGCAGGTTCCTGTGAAGATCTGTAGTCCACTCTCCTCATGATGGCCTTGACTCTTGCCTTAACCTCAAGAACATTAAAGGGCTTGGTGATATAATCATCAGCTCCGTATTCAAGCCCCAGGATCTTGTCCATATCCTCACTTTTGGCAGTTAACATTATGATAGGAATATTAGAAAAACCTCTAACCTCCTGGCACACTTCATATCCGTTCATTTTGGGAAGCATCAGATCAAGCAGTACGAGATCGTATCCGCCTTCTTTTATCTTGTTTAAGCCCTCTTCACCATCGTAAGCACAGTCTACTTCAAGACCATCCTGCTCCAGAGAAAACTTAAGTCCCTTTACTATCAGTTTTTCATCATCAACTATAAGTACCCTGCTCATATCTACTCCTAATCCACCGTTATCCGGTCTTTTATCTTCTCATAGGTTGCATCACCTATGCCCGAGACATTCCTGATATCCTCAACAGATAAAAAGGCGCCGTGTTCCTCCCTGTAGGCAATGATCGCTTCGGCTCTGGTCTTACCTATTCCGGAGATTGTCGTAAGCCCCGATACATCGGCTGTATTAATGTTCACTGCACCGGATGCAGACGCTGCTTTGTCCGGTGATGCACCTGTTGCTGCATAGCCGTTCATATCGCCGCTTACGCCTGCTGTCATCACTGCCTGAATCTGACCTGCCCTGTCGCCTGAAGTCTCCTCCACGGTCGGCACGTCGATCTTCATGCCGTCACAGACAGCCATCGCAAGATTAATGTAGGATTCATCCGCTTCCTCTGTGAACCCGCCGGCCTTCCTGATAGCTGTAAATACACGGTCGCCGTTCTTTAGTTCATACACTCCGGGGGTATTCACTGCGCCGCACACATGGACATACAGTATATCAGCCTGCAGCGTGGTAACGGGTGTACCTTCAGGCGCGCTGTTATTCACCTCCGGACTGACCGATGTGGATTCTGAATCAACATCTGCCACTGTCTGCGAACTGCTTTCAATTCTGTCGGCCGACAGACCTTCTGCCGAATCCGTACTGTTGTATCCGGTATCAGATTCGGATCTGTCTGCCACAGATCCTTTTGCCTCCGAATCGCCCGCTCCGGAACCTTCCGTCCCCGTTTCAAGTCTGTACAGACCTGAATCTCGGGCTGAACATCCTGCCGTAAAAAGCATTGCGATAACAAGTGTCAATAAACAATATTTGATTTTAATATTCATAAGCGTAGTCCTCTTTTTCAGATAAGAGGAAAGCCGTCTACGCGTGTTAACTTATTATGGGCAATACAGAGTTTTTCAGGTAAGCCCGTCAGCTGCTGCCCGGGTCAGCTCATGGGCTCGCTTTCAGACTCTTCAGGCTCGATCTCGATCCGTTTTTCCACAAATTTCTCACCTGTGATCTGAAGCATCATCTGTTCTGACAGCTTCTTTAATCCGTCGTTCGCATCCTCGCCGTCCCAAACCGATGCAAAGAGCATTTCAAGACTCGCCCAGTAATTGCTGGTCTCAAGCATCTTGGGAAGCGGAACCGACCTTTCATATTCCTTACGGAATACCTCGATATATTCTGTGTTATCTCCGAAGGAAGCTTCTTTTAATACCGAAACCTTACCGGTCCAATCATATAATGAAGAGGGATCCGCGCTGCACAGATACAGCGCAAAATCGTTAGCATACTCTTTATTCGGCGAGTATCCGTTTATCGCCACCACATCTGTTACGGACATGGATCTTGCAGGCACATTGCTGCTCATATCAGGAAGCGGCGCAAATCTGTAATCTATGTCCGTCTCACCGTTCTTAACGGCGTCCGCGAAATACTTCACCGCATCTGTGGTGGTAATGGTCATGACGAGTTTTCCTTCTTTAAACTCCTCAACCACCCCCTGATAACTGACATCATCTGTACTTATGGAGAAGAATCTGTTCAGATCCTGATATGCCATAAGACCTCTGATCGCATCTTCGTTATAGATATCAATATCGTATATATTGTCTCCATAAGGGCCTCCTATCGATATGGAGTCTCCTATGAAGAAATAATTGTAGAATATGTCGTTCACTGCCCACTTGAAAATGGATTCCACGCCTGCCGGCGCATCAAAATTATCGGAAAACTCAAGAAGCCCGTTATAGTCATCCGGAATGCTTTTCAGGGCAAAATCCGTAACATCCTCTTCCGACACCTGAGTAGACACATATTCATCTATTATCTTAGCCTTCTCTTCGGCTTGTTTTTGCTCTAATGCTTTCTGTTCTTCGGGAGTCAGTTTCTTATCAGTGCTTCCATCCGTCTGGTTTCCGGTTTGACCTGCGTCCTGCGCTGATGCATCGCTGTCTGAGGAACCCGAACCGGCATTTTCACCGGCAATGATCTTCTCTTTCTCCTCATCTGCCAGATTGGCCCGGATCTCAGATTCAAGATATGATCTTGCCCAGTCATGCACATAATTGTAATTGTAACAAAGCGCCGAACATTCCATAAACAGCGGATAAGCTATATACTCGCTGTGATATGAGACCGCATTGATCGCGGTCTGCGGAAACAGCGTCCTCATATCAGTATGATTCGGACACGTTATGGGCTCTGCGAGACCTGCAAGATGGGCTTTTTCCAAAGTATCATTAGTAGTGATATACAGATCGGGAAGTTCTTCGTCCGTCATGGAAGCATCAGAAATACTTTCGAGGTATTCCTGCCCCGGAACCAGAACCGGTACTACCCTTATATCCTCATGCTCGGAATTGTAATTCACCGCTATGAAATTCAGATAATCAGTAAGCTTATCATCCGTATACCACAGATGAAGCGTATCTTTTCCAAGAGAATAGGAAGATTCCGCTGCCGGCGTCTCTTCTTTGGGTGCAGGCTGCCTGATCTGAAGACCGCTCACGGCTGTAAAGACTATCAGCGCTGTCAGCGCTATGATCAAAAGCACTGCGCATATTCTGGTCCAAAAACTATGCACTGAGAGTCTCCTCTATGGCTTCCTTAAGAATGGAAACCATTTCGTCGATGTGTTCATGTTTAATGATAAGCGGGGGAACGAATCTTATGATATCGCTTCCTGCATTGATCAGGATAAGACCTTTAGATACCGCCTTATTAATGATCTCTCCGACGGGCCTGTCGAACTTAAGTCCCTGCATGAGACCTTTGCCGCGGCGCTCTGTTATGCAGTCATAAGCTGATACCAGTTCGCCAAGTTTCTCTGTCAGATAAGGCGCTGCAGTCTGAACATTGCTGACTATGTCATCTTCTTTGAAAATGTCAAGCACCTTGCTCACAGCAGCGCAAGCCAACGGATTGCCGCCATAAGTGGTGCCGTGATCGCCGGCAACAAGTGAGTTCTGTCCCACTTCTTCAGTCATCATGAATGCGCCTACAGGTACGCCGCATCCTAACGCCTTGGCCGAAGTCATGATGTCAGGCCTGATTCCGTATTCCTGCCATGCATACATATGCCCTGTACGCCCCATTCCGCACTGAATCTCATCTAAAATGAGCAAAATGTGTCTTTCGTCACATAATGTCCGGATTTTTCTTAAAAATTCTTCGTTTGCAGGGATAAGGCCGCCTTCTCCCTGAACAGTCTCCATGATTATTGCACAGGTCTTGTCTGTCACTTCATTTAAAACTGATTCATAATCGTTAAGCTTCGCAAAACGGATATTGCCGATCATTGGTTCAAAGGCTTCCCTGTAATGAGGATTACCTGTAACGGAAAGCGCGCCGAAGGTTCTGCCGTGGAATGAATGTTCCATTGCTATGATCTCATGATCCGTGGTGCCATCCTTAAGATATGCGTATTTGCGTGCCGCCTTAAGAGCGCCCTCTACTGCTTCCGCTCCGGAATTAGTAAAGAACACGCGGTCCATGCCGCTCGCTTCCTTGATCTTGCGGGCTGCATCTATAGCCGGAACATTGTAGTAATAATTTTAAGTATGGAGAAGCTTGTCTATCTGGGCTTTGAGTGCCTCATCATAGCCGGGATAATGATATCCAAGCGCAAATACGGCAATACCTGCCACAAAATCCAGATATTCCTTGCCGTCAGCATCGTAAAGATGAACTCCGTCACCACGGTCTAGGATTATCTGGAATCTGTTATATGTATGGAGCAGGTCACGTTCGGCCTGCGATATGTATTCATTCATATTCATAATGGTATTTCCTTTATTTCTCCGACTTAGCGGTTTGATCTGTCATCCTGAAGGTAATGAAAAATTCTCTGGCTGTTTCTGTCATCCTAAACGTAGTGAAGGATCCCATGGTTGTTTTTCAGCCTGCTTCTTCCTCGTCCGACATTATCTGAGTTCCGATACCCTGCTTGGTGAATATCTCCAAAAGCAGACAATGTGCAAGTCTTCCGTCCAATATATGCACATTACTTACGCCCGCTCTTATCGCATCCGTGCAATTATTGAGTTTCGGAAGCATGCCTCCCGCGATCCAGCCTTCTTCGATCAGTTTATCCACCTGACTTGCTGTTATCCTTGAGATGAAAGTGGACTTATCATTGATATCCTTATACAGGCCCTCAATATCAGTCAGGAATGCAAGTTTGTTGGCTCCTACCGCTTTTGCGATGGCGCACGCCGCATCATCGGCGTTTATATTGTAAGTATCAAAGTTTTCTCCTATACCTATAGGCGCAACTATCGGAAGAAAATCCTTCTCAAGAAGGTCATACAGGATCTTCGGATCAACCTCCGTTATCTCACCCACATATCCGATGTCTTCGCCGTCAGGCATACGCTTCTTGACCTGAAGGAGCCCCCCGTCCTTACCGCTTATACCGACAGCCCTTACTCCGAGTTCAGATACCATACGGACCAGGTTCTTATTAACCTTGTTAAGGACCATCTCGGCTATCTCCATTGTAGCTTCATCAGTTACGCGGAGACCGTTTACAAATCTGGGTTCCATACCCAGCTTGTCTACCCACCTGCTGATCTCCTTACCGCCGCCATGAACTATGATAGGCTTAAAGCCTACAAGTTTAAGAAGCGTAACGTCCTTGATGACATTTTCCTGAAGTTCCTCATCAGTCATGGCGCTTCCGCCG
>JAEEGL016340429.1_pt1 | contig 13485 bp, 12 predicted proteins | sample 9134231 | NCBI WGS metagenome assembly JAEEGL01 (sample SAMN16246548, study PRJNA631951) | gut metagenome | biome: gut microbiome; feature: rumen; material: fiber-attached | host: Bos | place: Iran: Karaj | collected 2018-10
GCTGGGACATATAGATATCCTTGTAAATAACGCAGGTATCACAAGAGACGGACTTCTTGCAAGAATGAGCGCAGAGGATTTTGACAGCGTTATAGCAACCAATCTTCGCGGAGCATTTTTAATGAGCAAGCTTGTGACAAAGTCCATGATGAAGCAGCGTTACGGAAGAATAGTAAACATCTCAAGTGTTGTCGGAGTTCACGGAAACGCAGGTCAGGCCAATTACAGCGCAAGTAAGGCAGGTATCATAGGCATGACCAAGAGCATAGCCAAGGAACTGGCATCAAGGAACATCACAGTAAATGCTGTTGCTCCCGGAATGATAGCAACTGACATGACGGCGGTTCTTACAGATGCGCAGAAGGAAAAAATCAATTCATCCATTCCCGCAAAGAGAATGGGAGAACCTGTAGATGTCGCAAATGCTGTTCTTTTCCTTGCAGATGAAAACAGTAGTTACATAACCGGTCAGGTATTAGGCGTAGATGGAGGGCTATGATGAGAAGAGTAGTAGTAACAGGTCTGGGAACCGTAAACCCGACCGGTAATTCTGTTAAAGATAGTTGGGCAAGTGTTAAGGAAAGCAAGATAGGTATAGGTAAAATAACTTCCTTTGATACCACTGATTACAAGGTAAAGGTGGCAGCAGAGGTCAAGGATTTTGAGCCTGCCACAAAGCTTGATAAAAAGGAGCTTCGCCATATAGCAAGATTTACACAGCTTGCAATGTATGCTGCAGAGGAAGCTATTGAGGATGCGGGACTCTGCAAGGAGGAGGACGGAAGCTATAAATTCGATACTAAGGTTTCCGAAATTCCCGCAGACAGATGCGGAGTAATCGTTTCAAGCGGAATCGGCGGACTTGATGAGATTGAAAAGAACAATCAAAAAGCACAGACAAAAGGCTACAACTTTGTAAGTCCCTTCTTTGTGCCCATGGCTATCTGCAATATGGCAGCAGCCAGAATCGCTATTGCACACGGCTTTAAGGGGATGTGCACCTGCCCGGTAACGGCATGTGCAGGTGGAAGTAATGCTATCGGAGATGCGTTCTTCAGAGTAAGAGACGGATATGAGGATGTCATGATCTGCGGAGGAACAGAGAGCAGCATCACACCGCTCGGAATCGCAGGCTTCCAGAATATGAAGGCACTTTCAGATACCGAGGACCCGGAGAGAGCAAGCATTCCTTTTGATAAAAACAGAAACGGTTTTGTCATGGGTGAAGGTAGTGGAATACTCGTACTTGAGGAGTATGAGCATGCAGTAAAAAGAGGTGCTCACATCTATGCCGAAATAGTAGGCTATGGCAGCAACTGTGATGCATACCACATCACATCTCCTTCACCTGACGGACAGGGCGGCGCAGCCTGCATGAAGCTTGCAATCAAGGATGCCGGAATTGATGAAAAAGACGTGGATTACATCAATGCCCACGGCACATCCACAAGTCTTAACGACAAGTATGAGACCGCAGCAATTAAGTCAGTGTTCGGAGATTATGCTAAGGACCTTTATGTTTCCAGCACAAAGTCAATGACAGGACATCTTCTTGGCGGTGCAGGCGGAGTTGAAGCAGTATTTTCCGTAAAAGCCCTTGAGGATGGTTTTGTTCCTGCAACCGTAGGGCTTAAGGAAACCGAGCCTGAGATGGACTTAAACTACGTTCCCGGAAAAGGTGTAAACGCTGATCTTAAGTACGTCCTCAGCAACAGCCTCGGCTTCGGCGGCCACAACGCCTGCCTTATATTTAAGAGATACGAAAACTAAAGCCTCCCATGGAGCGAAAGAAAAATATTTAAGTCCCATATGGAGCGAAGGAAAAAGATATAAAGCCTTCCCCCTCTGGGGGAAGGTGTCAGCGAAGCTGACGGATGAGGGCCCAAATGAACAAATTAGATTTATCACGCGAAACCAAAAATCCACTCACCGCCGAGGAGATAGCCGGCATCATACCTCACCGCTATCCCTTCGCCTTAGTGGACAGAATCATCGATCACGAGCCCGGAGTATGGGCGGTTGGCAGAAAATGTGTCAGCATGGATGAACCTTTTTTCCAGGGACATTTCCCCGGAAAACCAATAATGCCGGGAGTACTTATAATAGAAGCTCTCGCCCAGACAGGAGCAGTAGCAGCTCTTGCCCTTCCTGAAAACAGAGGAAAGATAGCACTTTTCGGAGGCATAAAAAATGCCCGCTTCAAAAAGCCCGTCACCCCGGGAGATGTGCTTGAACTTCGCTGTGAAATGGTAAGATGCAAAGGCCCTGTAGGCGTTGCAGAGGCAGAAGCCCTGGTTGACGGAACAGTTGTAACAAAAGCAGAAATCACATTTTCAATCCTATGATATAATGATGATTGTAGAATTGCTTCAAACGGGGTAATTCATCTTATCATCAATATTTTATAGAGAAAAAGGATAGAACATGTTTGATTATGCAATAGCCCACATATATGAGAAAATTCGTCTTCACCTTTTCATGAAGGTGTATTCGCGCTTTGAAAATAGAGAGGCAACACTTACCACAGTTGAGACCTTCAGTATGGAGGTCATAATGGCAATGGAGGAGCCGACGGTTGCTCAGTTCGCCAAGATGCTCGACATCTCATCCCCCAATGCAGCGCACAGAATTAAGTGCCTTATGCAGAAGGGATATGTTGAAAAGGTACAGTCCAAGGATGACGGCAGAGAGTACCACTTAAAGCCGACCAAAAAATATCTTGATTACTGTAAAATAAATGATGATTATCTGAAAATCATAATGAAAAGATGTGAAAAAAGATTTTCACCCGAAGACTATCAGAAACTCAACGAGATGCTCGATATCATAAACAATGAACTGATGCCTGAGCTTGATATTAAAGCTTTCAAAGACTCATTTACGTGATGCCTATGAAAAAGAGAATTCTTGCAGCTGTGGCCTTTGTTTTCATGCTTGTGATAATGATGGCTGTATATTGGAAAATAGGCTTTGCCACGCCGGATAAGGACCCAAACCAGGAGAAACTGGTAATTGTGTCACCACATCCGGCTCCATTTATAGTACCCCTAATTAATGAATTTGAGAGTCAGACAGGGATAAAAGTCGAAACTACGCAGTGCGGAACTACCAAGGCACTTGAGCTTATAAAAAATGATGACTGCATCGATGTTTTGTGGGGAGGCTCATTACTAAACGTCGGTGAATACGAAGAATATTTTCTTCCTTATAGGACTGAGAATAGTCACAACATCATTCCTGATTTCAGGTACGTTGGAGACGGCATCACCTGTTTTTCCGATGTTCCGAGTGTCCTTATGGTGAATACTGACCTTATTGGAGATATTGAGATCAAAGGGTATGCGGATCTTCTGAATCCTGAGCTCAAGGGGAAAATTGCATTTGCAGATCCCTCCAATTCATCTTCATCCTTTGAACACCTTACAAATATGCTTTATGCCATGGGCGGTGGCAATCCTGACAATGGATGGAACTATGTGAGAAAATTCGCCGCTCAGCTTGATGGAAAGATGCTGCAAAGCTCCTCTGAAGTTTACGAGGGAGTATCTGCGGGAAAATATCTCGTGGGACTTACCTTTGAAGAGGCAGCAGTCACCATGATCAAGCAGGACAAGCATGTTGAGATTGTCTACATGGAAGAGGGAATTTTATCAACTCCCGATGGCATTTATATAAATAAGGAAACAAAGCATGCTGAAAATGCAAAGAAGTTTGTTGACTTTATGACGGCACTAAGCACGCAGAAATACATATCAACCAGGCTGGGAAGAAGGAGCGTGCGCGCTGATGTCGGAACTTCTTCTCTTGTTGTTCCAAAGGAAGAGCTCAATATCATTGAAGCGAACAGGGATGTAGTTACGAAAAAAAGAAAAGGCTGGCTCTCTGAATTTGCAGAGCTGACTGGAGGAGTAAATGCAGAATAAAGAGATAAACTCCTTTCAGGACAATATAAGACGAACTTTCATATTGTATTCCGTAACACCGGTCATTGCTGTTGTTTTCACTGCTATCCTGCTTTTCATTTTCATATGGAGTATCTACACCGGATCCGCAAACAGGAAGGATAACCTGGATATCGGAAAGGACATCAGTGGCATTCTGGATGAATATTACGGAATGGTTTTTGATGCTGAAAAAGCCATAATGCACAACCAGGGTGATGTGAAAAAATCTGAGGATGATCTTTTCAAAACACTTTACAGTCACACGGAAAATTTGGACAACATAGGTAAGCTGGTCATTCTTTCCGATAAGAGAGAGGTCCTTTTTTCAAGTGACAGCAGCGTTCCTGAGTGCCTCACCGCTGAGGAATATTATGACTGGGGAGTGTGGAACAGAATAAAAAATACCTCAGAGAAGACCATGACTATTCTGTTCGAAAAAAATCTGTATGTAGCCAGAGGAATCTATAAGCGTGGCAGACTTGATTACGCAATAGTATACGCTGTGCCTACGGAAACTATGTCAGATGTTCTCTACAGGAGAAACAGGTATTGTGCGATTACTGATGCAAATGGCTGGGTTTATTTAAATAACACCCAGGGATTTACAGATGAATTCGGTCAGATAAATGAGCTGTTTGAGGGTAACAAGGGAATTGCAGAGGTAGACGGTGTGAAGTATGTCTGCTATGAAAGCAAGCTCCCGACAGGATTGTATATCTACACCTTTTCGGATATAAACAGGAACCTTCGGGTGATGCTTATTCTGACAGTGATGATTGCAGTTATTTTCGTGGCCATCATCATTATCACCTACAGGAGCACGGCGACTACCTCTGAGGTCTACACAAGGGATGTAAAAAAGATTGAGAAGGCCTTTGAAGCAGTTCAGAACGGTGACCTTAACGTAGGCTTAAGGATAGACAGCAGTAAGGAATTCCAGACTATCGGAAACGATTTTAACAAGATGCTATATGAAGTCTCGGAGATGACAGGCTTTAGTGATTACAAATACTTCAGTACGGTATTTAAAAAGTACACTGACAGCTCACCCTCCGATTTTGTGAAGTAGTTGAGGAGAGAAAATGAATATCAATGGAAAAGAGCTTCCGCATGGAATAATCCAGGGCGGAATGGGGGTAGGTGTTTCGCTCTCTAATCTTGCGGGCAATGTTGCAAGAGAGGGATGCATGGGCGTTATCAGCTCAGTAAATATCGGATATAATGAGCCTGATTTTATGGAGAAGCCTTTTGAGGCCAATATAAGAGCTCTCAAGGAACACATAAAAAAGGCTAAGGAAATATCAGAAGGAAAAGGTCTTATCGGTGTAAACATCATGGTTGCCGTAAGTCACTATGAGGAGACGGTTAAGGCTGCGATAGAAGCAGGCGCTGACGCCATCATCTCCGGAGCAGGTCTTCCGCTTAATCTCGCAGAGCTTGTAAAAGGAAGCAAGACATTATTTGCACCAATTGTTTCAAGCAAAAGAGCGGCAATGCTTCTTTGCAAAAACTTTGTAAGAAGAGCAGGAAATCTTCCGGACTTCATGGTAATAGAGGGCTATAAGGCCGGCGGACATCTTGGTTTTTCAGCAGATGATCTTGAGAATAAAACCTGCCAGCCTAACCTTCAGATTCTTAAGGAAGTGAAGGAAGCAATCAAGCCTTTTGAGGAAGAATTCAAAAAGAAGATTTATGTTTTTCTCGGTGGCGGCGTGTTTGATGGAAAGGATATCGCGGAAGCTAAGAAAGCCGGTGCGGACGGAGTTCAGATCGGAACACGTTTTATTGCTACAAAGGAATGCGATGCTGACGATGTTTTCAAGCAGGTAATTGTTGACTCAAAGGAGGAAGATATTCGCATTATTAAGAGCCCTGTCGGAATGCCTGCCCGTGCGATTTACACACCTCTTCTTCAGAATCTTGATAAGGGAAAATCTTTTCTTGCAAAGAGATGTAACAACTGCCTCACAGCCTGCCCCAAGGGAGATAAGGTTCCCTATTGTATCAGCAGAGCGCTCATTGAAGCAGTGCGTGGAAACCGTGAGGAAGGATTATTCTTCTGCGGAGAGAATGCATCAAGAGTTGAGGGCATTGTGACAGTTAAGGAACTGATTGATGAACTTATGACGGACTATAAATTGAATATGGCATGATTTTCTTTTTTTTCTAAGAAAAGTAGGAATTGTATTTATTAAGGCCCTCGCTTGCGAGGGCCTTATTCCATATTATAAAAGATTTAATTTATGACTGTTCTCGGTTACGCTTCATATCTTCGTATAATTATCCCCACTTCAATCAATATATTATTTTTCTTTTGTATTGACTTAATTGATATTTAAGTGGTAGACCAACAAGTCCATTATTGATTTTTCTGACTGATACATTTTACCTTGCGGAAATAGTGCTTCATGCATGAGTTAAGTCTGTCTGCGAACAATTCTGAATTTAGACGTAAGCAAAATTTTGTTGGTAAACCAACATTTGAATTCTTCAAACTATTGACGCATATTTTCAGAGATGGAAATATTTATATTCTATGAAATTTACGTCTATTTATAATGATATTATCTCATTGGTCTATTACTCTTATTTTACGGTAGACCAAAATCTTATGTTTCTTCTCTATTGACTGAACTCCTTCAGTTTGTGAGAATATACTTCCTAAATGAGTTACGTCTATTCGTGAACAAATCAACAGATGGGAATAACCATCATTTTAGGATTAAATCAATTCTTTTTCAAAAGCTTTTTCTGACGTAATAACCTCTTGAAAAAAATATATATCAATTCATCCTTTATTTTCTATTTAGGCTCATTTTAGGTTAGAAGAATATAATCCTCATTGTTGAAAAAATGCTGATGCCACTGAGCCAGGTCACTATTTATACTTAGCTCAAGTTAAAGTTCAAAGCAGCTTTAAATCAACTACAAAGACTTATTTAACAGTTACAAAACTACAGGAAGGAGCAAGCCGTGCAATTTAGACATGAGTTAAAGCATGAGATTACTGCTTCGGATATGATTGCCATCAGACAGAGGCTCAGGGCGATAGCAATACCTGATCCACACACAATAGATGGAAAATACCTGATACGAAGCTTGTACTTTGACACACCTGAAGATAAAACACTTTTGGAAAAGCAATCGGGCGTAAGCAGAAGACAGAAGTTTAGAATCAGATATTATAACGGCAACAAGTCAGTCATACACCTTGAAAAAAAGAGTAAGGTCGGAGGGCTTGGTACCAAGGTTTCAGCGCCATTATCCGAAGAACAGGCAGGAAAAATTGTAAAAGGGGATATCGACTGGATGATAAGTGAAGATAATTCACTGATCAAAGAGTTGTATTCCAAAATGGTGGGTGAGAGACTTCGGCCCAGAACAATTGTTGATTATACCCGTGAACCCTTTATATATGGTCCGGGAAATGTCAGGGTAACACTTGACTACAACATAAGAACCGGAATGCTGAATACGGATTTTCTCGATACGGAATGTATCACCCTGCCGGCAGCAGACGGTATATGTATCATGGAGGTCAAATGGGACAACTATTTACCGGAGATAATCCGGGATGCTGTACAACTTAAATACGCTAGAACAGGTTCGTTTTCAAAATACGAAGCCTGCAGACAACCAATGATATAAACCAATACTGAACTAAGCAAAATCATAATTTTTCAAGGCTTGGCTCTAAAAAACAAAAGAGAATAATAGGAGAACAAAACCAATGACTTTTAATGACATCTTTAAATCAAGCTTTCTTGAGAATGTAACCAGCATAAGCGTACTTGACATGGTGATTGCCATGGCGCTTGCTTTCACAATAGGACTGTTTATTTTCCTGGTTTATAAAAAGACCTACCAGGGAGTAATGTATTCCTCAAGCTTTGGAGTAACTTTAGTAGCACTTACAATGATCACGACACTTGTAATACTTGCAGTAACAAGTAACGTAGTTCTTTCACTCGGTATGGTCGGTGCCCTTTCAATCGTACGATTCAGAACAGCAATCAAGGAGCCACTTGATATAGCATTTTTATTCTGGTCAATTGCAGTAGGTATCGTACTGGCAGCAGGACTTATTCCTCTTGCAGTTTTCGGAAGCATCATTATCGGTGTGATCCTCATGGTATTTGTAAATAAAAAGTCCTACCTCATGCCTTACATTGTTGTTATTAACTGCGACGGACATGATGCAGAGGTTAAGGCATCTGAATACATTAAATCAAAGGTAGAGAGATTTGTAGTAAAAAGTAAGAGCGCTCAGAAGGGTAACTTAGAGCTCAACATCGAAGTAAGACTTAAGGAAGACAATACGGATTTCGTAAATGAACTCGCCGATCTTGATGGCGTAAACAGCGCAGTACTTGTAAGCTACAACGGCGAATACATGGGATAAAAGTATAAAGGAAAGAAAATGACAACAAGTAAAAATATAAACAGAATATGCGTCATTATTACTGCCATAGCTGTGCTTGTTACCGTTCTTTTTATGAATGCAAAGGCCCTTGGAGTATCAACGATAGATACGATTTCCTTTGAGTATGAGACTTCACTTTTTGATGACAGCTATGTGCATACAATTGACATTACTATAGATGATTGGGACGGGCTTATTGAAAATGCCACGTCCGAAGAGTACTCGGCAGCAGATGTAACTATTGATGGGGAGACAGTTAAAAATGTAGGAATACGTGCTAAGGGAAACACTTCTCTTAGTACAGTATCCCAGCTGGATAGTGAAAGATACAGCTTCAAGATTGAGTTTGATGCGTATGAGACTTCCGGTAATTACCAAGGTCTTGACAAGCTATGCTTAAATAACCTGATTCAGGATTACACCATGATGAAGGACTATATCACCTATAAGCTGATGAATGAATTCGGAGTTGCATCTCCTTTAGTCAGCTATTGCTTCATAACAGTTAATGGTGAGGACTGGGGATTATATCTCGCAGTTGAGGCAGTTGAGGATTCCTTCCTCGAAAGGAATTATGGAACAAATTACGGTGAATTATATAAGCCCGACACAATGTCCATGGGTGGCGGCCGTGGTAACGGTGGCGATTTTGACATGAAAAATGTGGACTTCGATAAGATGGGCATGAAGAATCCGTTTGAGAGAAATGATAGTGATTCAGGAAGCGATGGAGATTCAGAAGGCGGATTCCCCGGTGGTGGCTTTGGAATGGGCAGCAGTGATGCCAAGATCCAGTACATAGACGATGATACTGACAGCTACTCGACTATTTTTGACAGTGCTAAGACGACTATAAATAAGTCAGATAAGAAGCGCCTGATCAGCTCAATCAAATCACTTAATGAAGGAATAGAGGAAGGCGATTCCGAGAAAATCGAAAGTGCTATAGATACAGACGCACTTATGAGATACATGGTAGTTCACAATTTTGTTGTGAACGGTGACAGCTACACAGGAAGCATGATCCATAACTACTATTTATATGAAGAAGACGGACTTATGACAATGCTTCCCTGGGATTACAACCTTGCCTTTGGAACCTTCCAGGCTGATGATACGTCATCCGCAGTAAATGATCCTATTGATACACCTCTTTCAGTTACTGAAGAAAGTAACGACAGACCGATGTTTTCATGGATTACATCCTCTGAGGAATATACAGAAGAGTACCATGCACTCTATCAGGAATTCCTTGATCAGTTCTACACCAGTGGATATCTGACAGATCTCATTGATACTACCTACGAGATGCTTCATGACTACGTTGACAGAGATCCTACAAAATTCTGCACTACAGAGGAATTTGAGACAGCGGTAGATACCATCAGACAGTTCGTAACCTTGAGATGCGAGAGTATTGAAGGTCAGCTCGACGGAACGATTCCTTCAACTGACTCAGGCCAGGAAGCAGATTCTTCAAATCTTGTTGACGCATCTGCCATTACCCTTAGCGACATGGGTTCCATGGGAGGCGGCATGGGCGGAGGCCCTGGCGGCAGCGGTGGACCGGGCGGTAACGGTGGTCATGGCAGCCATGATGAAAACAGTCAGGATGGCTCCGGTGAAAATGCCCAAGGTGGCAATTTCCCTGGCGGAAATGGAGATTCCGGTAGTGATTCTGCAGACGGAAACAACTTCCCCGGAGGAAATGGTGGTCCCGGTGGCGACTTCCCCGGAGGAGACTTTGGCCAGATGTCATCAGTTTCAACAACTGATTATATTTACGCAGGGGGCTGCGTGGCAGCTATTCTCGCAGCAATAGCATTTGCCTTCTTTTTTAAGAGAAAGAGACTACATATTTAATTGAAGACTTCGCATTATGGTTTGAGATTATTCTCTTATTGTAGTGCGAAGTTCTTTTTATTTCATGGAAATTGTTCTGAAATTCCTGTGAAACAAAAAGCGATCCGCTATGGATGAGCACTCTTGCGAGTAGTAAAATAAATAGATGAGGAGGTGATAGTAATATGGGTTCAACACAAAAATTTAAAAAGGTTAAGACAGCAGTAATTGGCTGCGGAATGATCAGCGATATATATATACGTAACCTGAAGGAGCTTTTTGATATTATTGATCTGGTAGCGATAGCTAACCGTTCGATGAATGCAGCAAAGGAAAAAGCCGAGACCTTTGGAATAGACAGGGTCATGACAATAGACGAGGTTGCAGCTTCTGAGGATATAGAACTTGTTGTAAATCTTACGCCTGCAAATGTGCACTACGAGATAATAAAGAAGATGCTCGAAGCCGGGAAGCATGTATATACGGAAAAGATGTTTACCACAAGGCTTGAGGAGGCCGAGGAGCTCATAAAAATTGCTGAGGAAAAGAAGCTTCAAATAGCGGTAGCGCCCGACACAGTTCTTGGAGCAGGTATACAGACCGCAAGAAATTATCTGGACTCCGGAATTATAGGTGAGGTTACAAGTGGCTTTGTAAGTGTTAATCGCGACCAGTGCCTTATGTCAGAGCTTTTCAGATTCCTGCAGCAGGAAGGCGGGGCAATACCTTACGATGCAGGTATTTACTATATTGGAGCGTTGATAACACTGCTTGGTAGTGTGAAAAGAATTTCCGGTTTTGGCGCACCTGCCCTGGTACATAATAAACAGCTGTTATTTGTGAAGGGGAATCTGGATTCATGGCAGCTTCCCGGAACAAATGTGCTTTGCGGGTCGCTTGAGTTTGAAAATGGGGCACTTGTATCACTTCATTTCAATGGAAATAATGTCGGTGGGGAAAGAACCAGATTTGAACTATTCGGCACAAGGGGGAACATGGAGCTGGGTGATCCCAATAAATTTGATGGTCCTGTTACTATATCCCTTCCTGAAAATGAGCCGGTAAAAATGCCCTTCACACACGGCTTTAATGGCAAAAATATGCTTGGAGAGCCACGACCTTTTGATGGATATGGGCATCGCGGAGTTGGTGTCGCAGATCTGGCGTATGCTATCAGACAGGAAAGGAAAAACAGACTCAGTAAGGAATACGGCTATCATTGTATGGAGATTCTGCTTGGGCTTGATGAATCGATTAAGACAGGAAAAGTCTACGAGCTAAAATCGAGGGCAGAGGTCGAGCCCTTAAAACCGGGATTTTATTCCTCTATGTTTGACGGCATGCTCAGAGCTGATGCGGAGCTGTCACTTATTTATCCGCGGAACTGAGCATAAATATGTGAAAATTCATGGGCGCATATCAGGATTACCGTATCAAGGTTGGCGAGAGCTTTGTGAAAATCCAAGAATACAACCCGAATAATAAGAAGATTTACAAAGTCGGCGATGAGGTATATCTTAACTTTGAGGACAACACTTTGTACGCACTTTGATAAAAGTATACGGAGTACCATATGACATTAAGCAATATCTACAACTTTCTACAAAGTACAAATAATATGGCAGTCGCGATACGACTGGTCATAGCCACTGTCCTGGGCGGACTTGTGGGCTGGGAACGTCTAGTCAGGCATCACAGCGCAGGTATAAAAACCTTCGCTCTTGTAAGTCTTGGCTCTGCAGTATCCACCGCCCTGAACATCTACCTTGCCATGCTTCCGGGGGTCAGCGCTGATGTAAGCCGAATCCCTGCGGGCGTAGTAAGCGGCATAGGTTTCCTTGGCGCAGGAACAATCCTCGTCACAGGAAAAAAGCAGATTAAAGGACTATCCACAGCCGCATCACTCTGGGTTACAGCCTGCATGGGTATGGCAATCGGCGGCGGGTACCTCGAGGTCGGAGTGGCAGGATTTTTACTGATAGCATTCTCTAACTCAGTGCTGCTTCGCATCAGTAAGCACGTTGAGGAAAAGAGCAAATTTATGAGCATTTACATCGAGGTCACCAAGGATCAGGGTGTAACAAAGCTCAGCAAGGAAATCGATAAACAGGGCTTCATGATAATCAGCATGAACAAGAGCAAGGAGAAAACCCTTAGATCTTCCGATACAGGACTCTTTATCGATCTTGAACTTGACGCAAGTCGTCAGCACAATTCAATACTCCAGATATTCAATTCCCTTGACTACGTAAATTACGTGGAAGAGGTATGATGGTGGAAATGTAAAATACCCGGAGCAAAATTGAAAATGCTTCGGGTATTTTTATGCTTTCAACTATGGCAATTATTAAATTTTTATTTCGAAAATTAATAGTATTATTAGAAATTTTTCTTCAAATGTGAACAAAGTGTGTTTTTATCACGGATTATCGATAAAAGTAATTATAAAATATTTATAAACAACTTAATTGCACGCAAAAACCGTTCATTTGCTAAAGTTGATTTTGCTATGAGGAAGAATGTAAGATGAATAATGTCACGGATATATGTCAGATTTATCGGTATGACGTATATCAAAAAAGTTTCGTATGGAGGGCAAAAGATGAATATTAAGAAATTATCAGCAACGCTACTTGCAACCACTCTTGCAGCAGCGTTTGCACTCGCACCCGTAACTGAGGTTAAGGCATATCAGGAGCCGGATTATTGGGACGCTTATGAAGGCAATGACGTAATTGATGTAAGTACAACGAAAGTTACTATAGAGGGTGTAGGAACCGGAGAGACAGAAGAGGAAGCTGCGATAAATGCTGTTAATGATTTTATAAATAAAAGTAAAGCACAGGGATTACTTGAGGATTCAAATAAGAATGATTATGCTGTATGGTTTTGGATCAAACAGGGAGATGAATATGTATATAAGTATTATAAGTATGTTAATCGCGGATGGAATCTGGAAGAGCGAGGGTATGATCAGTCTGCTGATAAGAAGACTTTTAAATATACCGGAACCTATACATATACTGAGTATAAAAACAGTATAACCGGAGAGACTTCATTTGACCGTAATGCACTTAATGGCAAGGGATATACACTAACTGAAAAGGTAAACGATTATCCTGCAAAGGCTAAGGTTTACACTGGTGGTGTTGCGTACATTAAAGTAAAGCTTGGCAGTGGAAATATTAAGCTTAAAAAGGTGAAGTCTTCTAACAAAAAGGTTATCAAGGCGAAAATTGCATCTACAGAAGAGAATATTACCACAGATAAATACAA